>Ga0075152_10000009_pt1 | contig 197409 bp, 204 predicted proteins | sample JI61114C2DNA_FD_70964 | JGI IMG/M metagenome (GOLD analysis project Ga0075152, IMG submission 70964) | Wastewater effluent complex algal communities from Wisconsin, to seasonally profile nutrient transformation and Carbon sequestration -... | ecosystem: Engineered > WWTP > Effluent > Algae...
ACGTCGACACGGCCAGGCGCGGCGTCTGCTTGAGGCCGATGCGCGCCGTCATGCCGTCGGGGTCCATGAAGGTGACGGCGGCCCAGCTGGGCAGGCCTTCCTTCAGCTTGGTGAAATCGATCGTCACCTTCTGGTCGAAGGAGAGGATCAGGACCTGGTTTGAGACCTGCGCGCTGATCTTGGGCGCGTTCTCGTCACCATCGGCCCACTTGGCGGTGATGCGCGCGTGGGTCGGGCTTTCCTTGAAGGTGAGCTGAAGGGGGCGATCCGCCACGGCCGGCTGCACAATGCCAAGCGCCGCCGCTCCGAGGAAGGAGAGGCGGACAGCCCAGCTGGCCGTGGGGAACAGGCCGCTCATGCAGGCGGCTTGGCTGCGAGAGCAGCTTCGACGGGCGACTTCGCGAGGTCGGCCAGCATGCGCGTAAGCGCTTCGGCGCGCTTGGGCGTCATGGAAGAGAGGATTGCGGCCAGCGTCGCCGGCTTCATGGCCTTGGCGATGTCGAGCAGGACGCCGTCATCCATGCCGTTGAAGATTGCAGCCGCATCCTTCGGCTTCATCGCTTCGTACGTCTTGACCAGGGAGGTCATCCGCTCGTCGCGCTTGGTTTCCATCTGGGACAGCAGCCCCTGGATCTGGGTCTCGACCGCCTTCAGTTCGGTGATCTGCTCCTGCAGACGCGCCTCGGCGGCGGCGGTCGCGCCCTCGCGGGTGGTGATGCCAAGCTCGCGCTCGTCCAGCGCCTCGCGCCGGGCCTGTAGGCTGCGCAGGACGATGATCTCGTTTGAGGAAAGGCCCGCCTCCTCCGCAGCCGCATCCAGCGCGGAGAGACATTGTTCGGGGGTGGGCGGCGACGCAGCGGCTCCTGCGGGCGGAGCTTCTTCCTGGATCGGTGCTTCTTCGGCAGCTTCGGTGAGCGCGTTGGGACCGGATGGGGCAGCAGCGGCCTCTTCGGCCTGCTGAGCGACAGCCTGCGCGATATCGACGCCCTTGAACGCCAGCGCACCGATGCCGACTGCGATCACTACGGAGAAGACCCCGACCTTTGGCGTCATGGCGAGAATTCCCTAGAGGACGCTGCGGCGGCGCAGGCTGAAATCAACAGGATGGCGGACATTGTCGCGGTCACGCGGGCCGTCGATCATGACTTCGCGCGGCGCTTCACGCACCAGCGGGGCATTCGCCATCGCGCGCGCTTCGTCGATCTTCGATTGAAGCTCACGGCCGGCGGCGTCCGCCGAACGGCGCAGTGCAGTGACGGCGTTCTCGGCGTGGATCACGGAGCTCTGCAGCTCCTTGGCCGCCTCAAGCATCCGGGCGTTGCCGTTGCGCAGTGCTTTCAGCCGGCCATCGAGACGGATGCAGTAGAGGATCGCGATCACCAGAAGGAGGGCGAGAAAGCCTTCGAATGCGAGGACGTAGATGTTGCTCATCTGGCTTCCATGACCCTTTTCTTGGCGGCGTGCGTGATCGGCGCTTCGACACGCATGGCCACGTTCTGTCCGATGCGGCCGACCTGGCCGTGCGTTAGGTGGATGTCGCCGCACATCAGCTGCGCCTTCGAATCCGGCGTCGCGTTCATGATCAGCGTGTCGCCGACCTGCAGGTTCATCATCTTGCCCAGCGGCGCCTGGAACTCGTCGAGCACCACACGCAGCGCGGTGGGCGCGGACCACAGCTCGGTTGCAAGGTGGCCTTCCCAGATGTTGTCGCGGCCGAACTTCTCACCCATGAAGTTCTGCAGCAGCATCTTCCGGATGGGCTCGAGCGTGGCGTAGGGCAGCAGCAGTTCGCAGCGCCCACCGCGATCTTCCATGTCGATGCGCAGCTTCACGAGGATAGCAGCGTTGGCGGGCTGGGCGATGGCGGCAAAGCGCGGGTTTGTCTCGATGCGGTCGAGTTCGAAATCGACGGCGGTGAGCGGATCGAACGCCTTGCGCGCATCGTGCAGGATGACTTCGACAAGGCGCGTGACCAGCACGCGCTCGATCGTGGTGTAAGGCCGGCCCTCGACGCGCATGGCAACGGTGCCGCGACGGCCGCCCAGCAGAACGTCGACGATCGAGTAGATGAGGTTCGAATCAACCGTCAGCAGGCCGAAATTGTCGAGCTGCTTGGCCTTGAACACGGCGAGAATGGCCGGCAGCGGGATCGAGTTGAGATAATCTCCGAAGCGCATCGACTGGATCGCATCCAGCGACACTTCGACGTTGTCGGACGTGAAGTTGCGCAGGCTGGTGGTCATCAGGCGCACGAGGCGGTCGAACACCACCTCCAGCATGGGCAGGCGTTCGTAGGAGACGAGCGCAGAGTTGATCAGCGCGCGGATGCCGCCGCGCTTGGCGCCGTTTTCTTCTTCGAGCGAGAAACCGAGGAGCGAGTCGATCTCGTCCTGGTTCAGGATGCGTTCGGAGCCGACGGCCTGCTGCGCGATCGACTGCGTCGCGTCGGACGCGTTGGGACCGCCCGGGGCTGTCTCGGCATTCCACACATCGTCAGCATCGCCCTTGCCGGACGACACGCTGGCTTCCCAGCCTGCTGCGAGTTCCTCGTCTGTTGTGGTGTCTGCCGCCACGCGCCTGACTTCCCTACTGTATAAGCATTCCCTCGATGAGGACCGCGTCGAGTTTCTTCGGGTCCAGCACGAGGTTGAAACGTTTGAGCAGCTCGCGGCGTAGCGTGAACGTGCCGGCCGAGCCGTTGAGATCTTCGACGCGCAGTTCGCGCAGGAAGGCGTTGAGCTGGTCCTTGAGGCGCGGCATCAGCTCGGCGATACGGCTGAAGGTGGAGCCGTTGGCTGCCTCGAGCGAGAGCTCGAGCTCCATGTAGGGCGAGCGCTGGCCCTCGGTGCCGGCAAGGTTCACGACCATCTTCGGCATGGCGTAGTAGCAGGGGTTGCCCGCTTCGCACGGAAGCATGTGGCCAACCGCCGCTTCGTCCTCGGGCAAGCCGGCCGTCGGCGCGTGATCGCCAGCCGCTGCGGCGCCATGATCGCCCGCAGGCGCTTCGCCATGGCCTTCTTCGGGAGCAGGTTGATCGCCGGCCTCGGCATGCGTCTCCGTCGCCGCAGCGCCGCCACCGCCCATCAGCATCATCGCAGCCGCACCGCCGCCGCCGAGCACGAGAACGGCCGGCAGGATGATGAAGAGCACCAGCGTCTTGCCGGCCATCTTCTTCTTGACCGGCGCGCCCTCGCCTTCGGCGCCTGCGTCTGGCGCGGGCGCATCAGGTTTCTTGGGCTTTTCCTTTTTCGCCATTGGCCGCCGACCCCGGGGAATCATTGAGGCCCGGAATTCCCGGGCGCCCGGCAAATTCCGCCCTTGATGGTTAAGGATTGGTTCCGATGGGCAATTCCTGCCGGGTAAACCCTGCAATCAGAGGACTTCTCCGCAACATCTCGTTAACCGCCCGGGCCCATTGTGGCGCGATCAGCCGTCCGCAGCAGAAAACGCGGACCAAGCAGCCTGGCCCCGCCGCCGCCGAAGCGCGCCGCAGGGACAAATGGCGGCCCATGGACAATTCCTTCATGGTCGGCCTGTCCGCGCAGCAGGTTCTGCGTCAGCGGATGGACTCGACCGCAAACAACCTGGCGAACATGACCACGGCCGGCTTCAAGGTCGAGCACGTGGTGTCGCGCGAGCTTTCCGAGAAGCCCGCGAACGCCAGCGACCTGCCCAATGACATCGCCTTCACCGACGCCTGGATGCTCCAGCGCGATTTCGCGCCGGGCCCGCTGGAGCGGACCGGCAACCCGCTGGATTTCGCGCTCGAGGGCGAGGGCTTCTTCGCCGTGCAGACGGCAGGCGGCGAAGCCTACACGCGCGACGGACGCTTTGGCCTCGACGATCAGGGCCGCGTCGTGACACGCACCGGCGATCCGGTTCTGGGCGATGGCGGGCCGATCACGCTCGATCCCGATGGCGGACCGATCAGCGTCTCGCGCGAGGGTTCGATCAGCCAGGACGGCGTCATCGTCGGCACGCTTCGCGTTTCAACATTCGAGACCCCCGGAGCGCTCGAGAAGATCGGCGCCAACATGTGGCGCGCCACCGACGAGGCGCCCCGCGCCATCCCGGGGACCATCGCCGCAGGATTTGTCGAAGGATCGAACGTCAACGCCATCCAGGAGTTGACGGACATGATCGAGATCAGCCGTGCCTACACGTCGGTCGCCAAGATGCTGTCGCAGTCGGACGAGCTGCGCGGAATGTCGATCGAGAAACTTGCCAGGGTCGGCTAAGGCCTAGTGGAGAGACAACCATGCGCGCTCTGAACACCGCCGCAACTGGCATGCAGGCCCAGCAGCTCAACGTCGAGGTGATCGCGAACAACATCGCGAACATGAACACGACGGGCTTCAAGCGCCAGCGCGCCGAATTCCAGGACCTGCTCTACCAGAACGTCGAGCGCATGGGCGTACAGTCGTCGGACGCAGGCACCATCATCCCTACCGGCGTGCAGGTCGGCGTCGGCGTGAAAGCCGGCTCCGTCTATCGCGTCACCGAGCAGGGTTCGGTCACGCAGACGCAGAACCCGTATGACCTCGCCATCCAGGGCGAAGGCTATTTCATCATCCAGCTGCCCGATGGCCGCGACGCCTATTCGCGCGCGGGCAACTTCTCGCTCTCGCCCGACGGCCAGATCGTCACCGAGGAAGGCTATGTCGTCGCGCCGGGCGTGTCGGTGCCGCAGGACGCAATCGCCGTCTCGGTGAACCGCCAGGGCGTGGTCCAGGCCATCATGGCCGACGGCAGCGCACCGCAGGATGTCGGCGCGCTGGAGCTGGCGCGCTTCGTCAATCCGGCGGGCCTTGAAGCCATGGGCGACAACACTTTCCTGGAGACGCCGGCATCGGGCGCCGCCAATCGCGGCCTCGCCGGCTCGGTCGGCTTCGGAACGCTGCAGCAGGGCTTCCTTGAAACCTCGAACGTGAACGCCGTCACCGAAATTTCGGCGCTGATCACGGCCCAGCGCGCTTACGAGATGAACTCCAAGGTCATCACCACGACCGACGAAATGCTGCGCTCCGCCACCAACCTGCGTTGATCTAGATGCTCCGCTTCGCCCTCGCTGCACTCGCCCTTCATGCCGCTGCGCCCATCGCGCACGCGCAGAAGGCGATCACGGGCGACTGGATTATGCTGGGCGATGTGGCGCCGGTCACGGGCGACGCGGCCGGGCTGCTGCTCGGCCCTGCTCCGCCGCCGGGACAGACGCTCGCGCTCGACCCTGCTTTCGTCATCGCGACGGCGCGGGGCGCGGGCGTGCTGCTGGCCATCCCGCTCGACAAGCCGATCATGGTGACGCGCTCAACCGGCAACGCCACGCCGGCGCCTGTTGCGCGACCGGCCAATCCCGCCAACCCCGCAAGACAGATAGCGCCGAGCGCAACCAGCGAGGGCCAGGTGCTGATCCTCGTGCGCGATGTGGCGCGTGGCCAGGTGATCGCCGCCGCAGACATTGAATGGGCGGACGCCACCACGGCGCGCGCGCGCGGACTTTCCGAATGGGACGCGGCCGTCGGCATGGAAGCGCGACGTCAGCTGAAAGCCGGCACGCCTGTGCTGGCCAACGATCTCAAGACGCCCTCCGTGATCCGCAAGGGCGATCCGGTGAAGCTGGTGTACTCAACCGGCGGGGTTCATCTCAGCGTCGATGGCGTAGCGCAGAACGAGGCGGCGCTGGGCGAACCGGTGCGCGTGCTCAACACCTATTCAAAGCGGACAGTCGAAGCCGTCGCCTCCGGGCATGGCGAGGCGCGCATCCATTCCACGGGGCAATCACGATGAAAAAGACGCTCACCTTCGGAGCCGGGCTTGCCGTGCTGACGCTGGGCGGATGCGCGGGCCTCGACGCCGCCGTCGCCTCACCGCAACTGACCCCGATCAGCAATCCCGCGACCTTCGCGGGCTCGCAACGCGTGTCGATGCCGCTGCCGGCGCCGGAGATGGAAACGCAGGCCGCCAACGCGCTGTGGCGCACGGGCGCGCGTTCCTTCTTCAACGACCAGCGCGCCGCCAAGATCGGCGACATCCTGACCGTGAACATCGAGATCCAGGATTCGGCGCAGGTGAACAACTCGACGGCGCGCAGCCGCACGAGCTCCACCGAGGATGGCATTTCGGCGCTGCTGGGCCTCGAAGGCGTCATCCAGAACGCCCTGCCGGGTACGCCGTCGCTCGATCCCGCCATCGGCTTTGATTCCAGCTCGGCCTCCAACGGCCAGGGCTCGGTCAACCGGCAGGAGACCGTGAACCTCACCATCGCGGCGGTGATCATTGACCGGCTGCCGAACGGCAACCTGGTGATCGGCGGCAGCCAGGAGGTGAAGATCAACAATGAGATCCGCGAGCTTCTGATCTCCGGCGTGATCCGGCCGGAAGACGTGGCGGCGGACAACACGATCGAGCACACCAAGATCGCCGAAGCGCGGATCTCCTATGGCGGCAGGGGCGATCTCAGCGTCGTCCAGCGCGACCGGTACGGCAAGCTGGTCTATGACCAGATCGCGCCGTTCTGATCAGGCGCGCGACCGTTATCAGGCCGCGTTACGCTTTGCGGCTTTCTTGACCTTGTTGATCGCATAGGAGCGCTTCAGGCGCGACAGGTGATCGATGAAGAGCGTGCCCTGCAGGTGATCCATCTCGTGCTGGATGCAGACCGCGTACATGCCCTCGGCCCATTCCTCGATCTGCTCACCCTTGTAGTTTAGGTAGCGGAGCTTCACGCGCTTGGGACGTTCTACCTCGTCGAAGTAATCGGGGACTGAAAGGCAGCCCTCTTCGTAGGGCTGCTTGTCGCCGGCGAGTTCGAGTATCTCCGGGTTCACGAAGTAACGCGGCGCCTTGGGTTCGCCCTCGCCCGCCAGATCCATCACAATGACGCGCAGGGGCACGCCGATCTGCACGGCCGCAAGGCCGATGCCGGGGGCGGCGTACATCGTCTCCAGCATGTCATCCATCAGCGCGCGTGTTTCGTCCGTCACCGCGTCGACGGGTTTGGACACCTGCTTCAGGACAGGATCGGGAACGGTGAGGATGGTGCGGATCGCCATGACGGCTAGCTATGGACGAGGCGCAAAAACGTCAAGTGAACGAGCCTGTGAGGGGCGCTGAAGCCGCAGGAATCGCGTGGGAATCGGCCCGACCGACTGCCTATTTGCGCTTGGGCGGCTCGGACGGCGGCACCAATTCGAGCTGGGGCGGGGCCGCCGGATCCGCCAGCCGGCCTTGCGCGCCCTCCAGCTTGGCGAGTTGGCGGACGCCGGTTTCCACGGCCTCCAGGGCCGGGAGTTCCTTGCCTTCGTGATCTACCTTCAGGTCCTCGAAGCGTCGCGCTTGCGTCAGCACCTGGCCTTCGAGCGAGCCGACGAAGGAGTTGTACTTGCCGACGGCCGTCTCCAGCGCCTTGCCAACGCCCTGCACATGGCCGCCCATGACGGAGAGGCGCTTGTAGAGCTCCTTGCCGAGCTGGGCGACTTCGTCGGCGTTGCGGGCCTGGTCCTCGACGCGCCAGCCATAGGCGACCGCCTTGCACAGGCCGAACAGCGTGGTGGGCGTCACCAGCAGGACGCGCTTTTCCATCGCCTCGGTCATCAGGTCGGGCGCGCGCTCGAGCGCAGCGACCAGGAAGCTGTCGCCGGGCACGAACATCGCCACGAAGTCGGGCGACTTCTCCTTCTTGAACTGGTCCCAGTAGGCCTTTCCCGACAGGCCGGCGATGTGCTGGCGCAGGCTGGTGGCGTGGCGATCAAGCGCAGAGGCGCGCACCTTCTCGTCGGGCGCATCCTGGGATTCGAGATAGGCGGTCAGCGAGCACTTGGCGTCGATGACGAACTTGCCGCCGCCCGGCAGGTGGACCACCACGTCGGGGCGCAGCGTGGTCTCGCCGGCCAGATGGTATTGCTCGGTGAAATCGTACTTCGAATCGAGACCCGCGATATCGAGCACGTTGCGCAGCGTCTGCTCGCCCCAGCGGCCCTGCACGCCGGCGCCGCGGCTGAGAGCGGATGACAACTTGCGCGCCTCGGTCTGCGTCTGTTCGGACGCCTTCATCAGGGCGTCGATCTGGGCCTTGAGGCCGCCGACGTCTTCGGAGCGCTTCTTCTCGAGATCGTTCACGTGTTTCTCGAAACGCTCGAGCGTGTCGGAGACCGGCTTCAGCTGGGCGCCCAGTTTTTCGCGGTCGATCTTCTCGCGGTTGGCGCGGTTTTCTTCTTCCAGCTTGCGCAGATCTCCCAACGCTGCGCGCAGGGCCTCGCCGGACTGGGCGGCGAAGGCCTCTTTCATGTTCTTGAGCGTCTCGTCGGCAAATTCGGTCTTGGCGCGGACTGCGGCGACTTCGGCGCTGGTCTTTGCGTTCTCGGCGCGCAGGACGGCCAACTGGCTGACCAGTTCGGCGTTGGCGGCGCGCTCCTCGGCGACCTTGATCTCGGCGGCGGAGAGTCTGGCGGCGGCCGACGCCTCGGCCCTGCCCGCGGCCTCGGCGCGGGCGCGCAGTTCGGACACTTCCCGCGTACGCTCAGCCAGTTCGGAAGAGAGATGCGCCGTGTCGGCCGGTTTGCGCTGCCAGAACACGAAGGCGGCGGCGCCGGCGATCAGGGCGGCCACGAGGAAGACGATGTGAAGGACGTCGAATGTCATCCCGGGACCTTAAGTTCCTTCTTTGTTCCATTCAAGCGGAAAGCTCAACGGACGCGGGAAGGACGCTCGCGTGATTCCACGATGAGGCGAAGGCGTATGAAGTCGGGATTCTCGCGCTTGCCGCGCGCGTTGTGGCTTGGCTAGTCGCGCGCGCCGCGGCGGGGCCGCCAGCCTTCCGGCATGTGCGGATAGTTCGCGACGCCTTCAAAAGCGTGGTCGGGAACGTCGGTTCCAAACACATCCAGCGGGTCACTGATGCGGCGTGAGGTCTGGCGCGCTTCGTGGGCCATCTTGCGGATGCGTTCGCGCATCAGCCAGACGCCGATGCCAACGCCAACAGTCACCGCGGCGACCGTCAGGACAACAGGGACATGCTTGCGTTTCACCATGGGACGCCCCAGCCGGAATTTCTACCTACGCGAAGCCATCGCAGCCGCAATCGTGCCATCGTCCAGATGGTCCAGCTCCCCGCCCACCGGGACGCCGTGCGCCAGTCGTGTCACCTTCACCGGCAGATGCGACAGCCTGTCGGTGATGTAGTGGGCGGTCGTCTGTCCGTCCACGGTTGCATTCAATGCCAGAATTACTTCTCGCACATCCGGGTTTCCGGCACGTTGAACAAGTGCAGCGATATTGAGGTCTTCAGGTCTAATACCGTCGAGCGCCGACAGGGTTCCGCCGACCACGTGATATCTGCCCCGGAAAGCGCCGGAGCGTTCCATCGCCCACAGGTCGTCAACGTCCTCGACCGCGCAGATGATCCCACCATCCCGGCCCGGGGCAACGCAGACCGAGCACGGGTTCACCGTGTCGAAATTCCCGCAAATCGAGCATGCCGAGACCTTTGCGGCGGCATCCGCCAGGGCGGCCGAGAGGGGGCCCAGCAACTGGTCGCGCTTCTTCAGGAGGTGCAGCGCGGCGCGGCGTGCCGAACGCGGCCCCAGACCTGGCAGCTTGGCCAGAAGGTCGATCAGGCGGATGATTTCCGGGCCAGCGGAGCGGTTGATCATGTTGGGCTCCTTACCCAGTCCAGATAGTCGCCCGAGGGGATCAGGGGAACTCCCTCCAGTGAGGGGAGATAGCGATAGAGGAAGGCTGTAACTTCGGGGCCATCATCGAGAGCCGCGGGATGAAGCTCGCGGGCGTATTCTGAACCCTCGAAGGCATCGAGCAGGTCCAGCACAGCCAGGTCCCGGATGCGCCAGACCTCGCCCCTCACCCGGTTGCCATCCCGGGCTGGGACCAGGGCTGGATACCACGCGACGGCGTGCAGCCGCCCCGCGACACTGGCCGTCCCCTCGAGATCAGCGGCGGCGGCAAGGGCTGCATGCGGAGCAGCGGCGCGGGTCGTCCAGGCTTGCGCGTCCGCGCGGAGCGAGCCGTAGACGAAGAGATGCACCGGCGCGGGCGAACTCACTTCTTGCGTCGCTCGGCCCGGCGGCAGGCGTCATGGAGTTCATCGAAGTCGTGGGCCAGCACGTAGGCGCGCACAAAATCGATGGAGACGACGCGATCGATGAAGCCGGCGAACATCCAATCGATGTCACGGCGCGAGACCAGGCCGCGCCGGGTAAGGCCCGAGACGAACTCGAAGAAGTTGAGCAGGTCGATCAGCTGTCCCTCGAGCTCCTTGGGCATGCCTGGGCTCGACAGCTCCTCGCGCAGGCCGCCGTATTCCGGCGCTTCGGGATTGGCGAGGACGAAGCGGATACGGCGATAGCGCTCGTTGTCGAAGAACATGGTGTAGAGTTCGCGCACCTGCTCTGTCTGGCGCATGCGCTCGGAACGCAGATAGCGGAACAGGCCGAAGACGCCAGCGAGCAGGGCCGCCAGGAAGGTGAAGGCGGACGCCCAGTTGCGCGCCAGTTCCGACCAGTAGAGGGCGGGGTCGCCGCTGCCGGCAAAGCTCGATGTGAAATCCAAGGACTGCTCCAACGCGACTTGAAAGTGCTGTGTAGTGCGGGACGGGCCAGTTTGGAATTGCGGGCGCCCCGCCCCTAGCTCGTCTTCAGCTTCGCACAGAGATTTCCCGACGGCTTAGTGGCGCGCCATTCGTATTCGAGATGCTGAGAATCGGGCACCGGCATGCCATTGCGCGTCGCCGGCACGAAATCCTGCGCGGCGAGGCAGCGCAGCGTGGGCGCAAGAAACATGGGGTCCGAACAGACGCCATCGCCAGCAACCATGCGGCCCTTCGCGTCGATCTCGAGGTCCATCTGGCAACAGCCGGACAATTGCTGGCGCCGCGCCTCGACTGGCCAGCGGCACTCGTCGGGCCGGAAGCCGCCTGCAAACTGCGCATCGGTTTTCCTCACGGCAGGCGTCTGGGCGAGGCTGATCGCTCCAAGGCTGGCCGCGGCAAGGCCGGCAAGCCCGAGACTGGCTGCAGTGACGACGCGGAAGCGGATGACCTGCCCTCCCAATCAGAAGACGAAGCTACTCACCGATTGCCCCTGGAAGCAATTCGCGCTGTGTAGCGGGCATGGAAATCAGCCCTCTTGCCGTCCTCGATTATGCGGGCGTCGCGATGTTCGCCGCGTCGGGGGCGCTCATGGCTGCTCACAAGCGGCAGGACGTCGTGACCTTCATCTTCTTCGCGGCGATCACGGGCGTGGGGGGCGGGACGCTGCGCGACCTGCTGATCAATGCACCGGTCTTCTGGGTGCAGGATGCGGGGTATGTGGTCGTCTGCACGGTAGTGGCGATCCTGATCTACCTGACGCGTGGACGCGGCGTGCACGAGCAGACACTGTTGTGGCTCGATGCGGTGGGGCTTTGCATCTACGCCTGCGTCGGCGCGGCCAAGGCGCTGTCGCTGGGCGTCGACCCTGTGATCTGCGTGGTGATGGGCGCGCTGACGGCGACGTTCGGCGGCATCATCCGCGACGTGCTGGCGGGCGAGCCGTCAATCCTGCTGCGCCGCGAACTCTACATCACGCCCGCCATCGTCAGCGCGGGCGTGTTCATCGTGCTGCGCACGTTAGGTCTCGACTGGACGGTGGCCAGCGCCATCGCGGTGGCGCTGGGCTTCATCGTGCGAGCGGGCGCGATCAGATGGAAGTGGCACATGCCGGCTTTCCAGCCCCCGAAGGGCCGCTGACCACGCCGCATGGCTCGGTTGCAGTAAGCCGATCAATCGTCCCGGATCGTCTTTTCCTTGCGCTCGTGGCGTTCCTGCGCCTCGAGGCAGAGGGTGGCGATCGGGCGGGCTTCGAGACGCTTGATGCCGATCGGCTCGCCGGTCTCTTCGCAATAGCCATATTCGCCCATCTCGATCCGGCGGATGGCCAGGTCGATCTTGGAGACCAGCTTGCGCTCGCGATCGCGGGTGCGCAGTTCGAGGGCGCGATCGGCCTCAGATGAGGCGCGGTCGACAAGGTCAGGGATGGGGGCGACGTTTTCCTGCATCCCCGTGATCGTCTCGCGGTTGCCCTGGAGGATTTCCTCTTTCCAGGCGACCAACTTCTCCTTGAAGTATTTGAGCTGCTTCTTGCCCATGTAGGGCTCGCTCTCGGTCGGCCTGTACGTCGTGGTCTTGGCGCCCATTACGTCTAGCTCCCTTAGTCGGCCCCGGTACCGGCCGCCTCAGATGGGCGGGTCCTATACATGACCAGCACCCCCCCGTAAACGCCCGGACTCATCGTCCGGACGGTTGTAATCACTGCAATTTTCTCGCCACGCCTGTCACATGAGCTTAATATGTGAGCATCGGCTCACGTATCGGGCACATGCTGCACCGCGGCATCGCCTCTGGCGCGCGACTCAGGGCGCGTGGTCCATTGGTGGATCAGGCCGGCTCGCTGGCTTTCTCGAGCTTGGCGGCCTCGACCGCCACGCGGACCTCGGCCCAGTTCAGCGTATCGTCGAGACCAAGGTCGCCGGAAGCCTCGCGCTCGTCTGCGAGCGCACCGGTCAGCAGCGCGAGGTGCCGCTTCGTGGGGCCCTCGCCCAGCATGGCCGCCTGAAGCCGGTCGAGTGCATCGAGGAGACGGCGCCCCTTGCGAAGCGCGCGGGCCCGGGCTTCGGGACCGCCTATGCCCTGCAACGCCATCAGAGCAGAAATTCCGGAAACGGTAGCAGCGCCAGACACAGCCGAAGCCGGCGCGCGGGCCGCTGCGGCGCCTGCGCCAAGCAGCTGGCTGAAACCTTCAGCAGCCGGCTTTGCGCCACTGCTGGCGGCGCCGGTGGAAGAAGTGGATGAGGTTGTGCTGACCTTCATCGGGAAAAGGGTCTCCTGACCCGGCACTTTTGACCCAGTTGGTTAACGGCGGCTTAAGCTTCATTAGGCCCCGGGCAACACCCCTTAAGCCTTTGTTGCCATTTGCGGATCAGAAATGGGGGCGAAGACGCTGCGGCCAGAACGGTCGGATAATTTCCGCAAACCGATGTCTGGAACTCCATGCGCGCGCTCGCCCGTATTCTCACCTGCATCCTTGCCGCCACCACGCTGGCGAGCCCCGTTGGCGCGGGCACGCGGCTCAAGGACATCATCGATGTCGAAGGCGTGCGGGACAACCAGCTGATCGGCTATGGCGTCGTGTTCGGCCTCAACGGCACGGGCGACAGCCTGCGCAACTGCGCCATGCTGCGCCAATCGATCGAAAGCATGATGGAGCGCCTCGGCATCAACACGCGCGACAGCGTGTTGAACACCAAGAACGCCGCCGCTGTCATGGTGACCGCCAACCTGCCCCCGTTCGCCGCAAACGGCACGCGCATCGACGTGACCGTCTCGGCCGTGTGCGATGCGGGCAGCCTCGAGGGCGGCACGCTGCTGGCGACGCCACTGCTTGGCGCGGACGGCCAGGCCTATGCCTCGGCGCAAGGATCGGTGGCGGTCGGCGCGTTCACGGCGGGTGGAAATTCCGGCACGTCGCTGACGCGCAACATCCCCACCAATGGCCGCGTTCCCAACGGCGCGACGATCGAACGCGAACTGCGTTTCGACATGTCGGCGCAGACGGAACTTCGCCTGTCGCTGCGCAATCCTGATTTCACGACCGCCTCGCGCATCGCCGGCGCCATCAACGCCTTTGTCGGCTCCAACGCGGCGTTCGCGATGGACCCGGCCACCGTGCGCCTGCGCCGCCCGGCTGCCTTCGGCGACATGTCGACCCTGATCGCGCAGATCGAGGGGCTGGAGATCGAACCCGAACAGCGCGCCCGCGTGATCATCAACGAGACCACAGGCGTCATCGTGATGGGCGAGAATGTGCGCGTGTCCACCGTGGCCATCGCGCAGGGCAACCTGACTATTCAGGTCCAGGAAACGCCGGGCGTCGCCATGCCCAACTCCTTCACCAACGCGCCGCCCGTCGTCGTGCCGCAGACGGACGTCGCCATTGCCGAGGACCCGGCGCGTCTGGCCATCCTGGGCGGCAATGGCGTGCCGCTAAGCCAGCTGGTGACCGGCCTCAATGCGCTGGGCGTATCCCCGCGCGACCTGATCGTGATCCTGCAGGCGCTGAAGGCTTCCGGCGCGCTGCAGGCCGACATCGAAGTGATGTAGGGAGACGCCCACGATGAGCGACATCGCCCTTCCCATGCCCCCGGTCCAGACGCGCCGCGCCGGCCCGTCGACCGACATTTCCGGCATCAAGACGCGCGAACAGGCCGAGGCCGTGGCCCAGCAGTTCGAGCGCATGTTCATCTCCGAAATGCTGCGCCCGATGTTCGAGGGCATCGAGACGGACGGCGAGTTCGGCGGCGGAAATGCCGAGGCGACGTTCCGGCCCATGCTGATCGACCAGTATTCCGACGCCATCGCCAAGGGCGGCGGGGTCGGGATCGCCGATTCCGTTCTGAAGGAAATCCTGAGAATGCAGGGGCTCGAATAATGATGGGGCATGTCGAAGCCGATCACGTGGAAGACCGGGCCGAGCAGCTGCTGGCCATGACCCTGCGCCTCACCGGACTGGTCGAGGAAGAGATCGCGGCCGTGAAGGCGCGCAAACTCGACGCGAGCACCGCCAACTGGGACGAGAAGGAAAGGCTGGTGCACGCATGGAGGCTCGAGGTCTCGCGCATCAAGGCCGATCCCAGCCAGATGTCCGGATTGTCACATACGCGCAAGGAAGCGCTGAAGGCCGCCGCGCTGAACCTTGAAGCGCAGCTGCAGGCGCACGAGCGCGCGCTTTCCGCAGCGCGAACTGTCACCGAAGGCCTGGTGCGATCGATCGCAGCCGAGATCGCCGAATCGCGCAGCGCCCCTGTGGGATATGGCGCAAAGGGCGCTCCTGCAGGCGGCCCAAGGCGCGAAGCGTCGGGCCTCACCGTTAACGCCAAGGCCTGACGCAGCCCAACTGCTTCCCTGAATGATCAAGCTGGAGGCAGCGCTCGTTCGCCTGCCCCAATGAAACTCTGGTTATGTGTTTTTTTGGTCGCAGGGCGCCTTGCCCACTTGATCTATCGGCTCTCCCGGCAAACAAAGGGGGACTGGCCGGGGTGTGAACGTGGACGGATTAGGCAGGAGCCTGAGCTGGTCACGTGTAATAGACGGAAACGGGCTCGATGAATCGCCGTCGCAAGCGCCGTCTGCCGTTCGCGGCATACGCAGCCCTGATGTTCAATGGCGCCCTGTGCGCCTCTCCGTTCATGGCTGCCCATCTCGTGTCGTCCGCCTATGGCGACCGTCCCACCGCATTTGAACCCACGCCGGAAGCCCTCACCGCCACCCGCCAGGCGATGGAAGAGCGCTTTCAGCAGATCGCCGCCGGCAAGGAAGCCGAGCCAACCGAGGTCTGGGCAAGTCTCGTGGGCGAGTCCCTGCAGAAGCAGGAAAAGGAATTGCCGCTGGTGCGCGGCCTGCTGCTCGGCGCGCCGGCCATGCTTAACGAGCCGGAGGGTCAGGCCCTGCGCGCGCGTATCGAGAAGGTGGCCAAGGGCCCCAACGATGAAGCCGTTCTGCTGGCCGCCGTCTCCTACCTGCCGGGCGACCTTCAGGAGGTCTATCTCAACATCAACCAGCCGGGCGTTCCTCGCTTCAATGCGTCGGCTACGCCTGAAGCCGTCGCCACCGCCGCGCCTGCCGCCGCCGCGCCGGCTCCCGCGCCCGCGCCCGAGCCCGCCGCGGAACGTCGCGTCGAGATCAACCGCGTCGGCAGCCTCAAGGGCCTGACCGACACGGCCGTCGAATGGGCCAACGACGACACGATCGAACTGCACGCCTTCCTGCTGTCGGGCATCGCCCTGATCATGGCGGACGCCGAAGCGCGCGAAGGCGCATCGGTCGCCATGCCTGCCCTGCGCGCGCGCACGCAGGCGCCGGTTCCCTTCAAGGCCTATCTGACCCGCCGGATCGAGGATGTGGTCTCGGTCGAGGCGATGCACCGCCTGCTGGCCGCCGAGCTTCACTATGAAACTGGCTACACGCCCGACGCGACCGCAGTGGTCGAGAGCGCCTTCCGCGCCACCGTCGACACCGAGAAGCTCAAAGTCCTGCTCGATGAGTTCAAGATCCTGCGCGAGATCGCGCTCGACACATCATTCGAAGCGGCGATTGCCATTGTCGGCCGCGTCGAGAACGCCGTGGACCTGCGCGCAGCCCGCCTCGTGGCGGAAGCCGGCGGCGAGCGCGCCATCGCGCTGGAGCATTTCGACGGCGAGAACCTGCTCGAAACTGCCCGGACCGTGATCCCGTGGACCAATGCGCTGCGCCTGCAGGCAGCCGGCCTTGCGGCCTGCCTTGCCCTACTGGCGTTCGTCGCCCTGACAACGTTCTGGAAGTCCTTCCGGCTGAACCGGCCCGTCAAGAAGAGCGCGGTCTACCTGATGGAAGAAACGCCGGCCTGATCGACCGACTCTGATCAGCCCGCAGCTACCTGCAGGCCGAACGCTCCGATAATCCCGACGATGATCATCTGGGCGGCGAGCGCACAGAGGATGACGCCGAAGATGCGGGTGATCGCGCCCGCGATCTGATCGCCCATCACCTTCATGAGCGGGCCGGCGGCAAGGAAGATCAGGCACGCCAGCACGAGATTGGCCGCGATCGCCACCGACACGATGCCGATGCCGACAGGATCTCCGCCAGCGTTCTGCATGAAGAGCATGGCCGTGGCGATTGAGCCCGGCCCTGCGATCATCGGGATGGCGAGCGGGAAGACAGACACATCGTCGACCCGGCCAGAGGCTTCTTCGTCGGCCAGCACCTGATCGGCGCGGCTCTTCTGGCGCGCCTGGCGTTTCTCGAACACCATTTCCAGCGCGATCAGGAACAACAGCACGCCGCCCGCCACGCGGAACGCATCCAGCGAGATGCCGAGATGGTGCAGCAATTGCGCGCCGGCGAATGCGAAGAAGAACAGGATCAGCCCGGCGACGAACACCGACTTCACCGCCATCTTCCGCGCATAGGCCGAACCGCCCGGCGCCGTGAGCGAGGCAAAGATCGGCGCCACGCCCGGCGCATCGATCAGCACAAAGAACGTGACGAAGGCCGCTATGGCCTGCTCAAGCTGGATTTCGGTGAGCATCGGGGTCTAGCCGCGGAAGAGCTGCAGCAGCGCCTGGGGCGCCGCGTTCGCGATGCTGATCGAAGAGGCCGACAGTTCCTGCTTGATCTGCAGCGCCTGGATCAGCGCGCTTTCGGCGGTGGGATCTGTATCGACCATGCGGCCAACGCCTGCAGCGAGAGCATCGGCGAGACGCGTGACGAAACCCTTCTGCGCATCGATCCGCTTGCTCTCCGCGGCCATCTCGACCAGCTCGTCGCCGATATTGGCGATCGACTGGGTCAGCAGGGCGTGCGTGTCGGCGGCGGACTGCGTGTTGTTGAGCGCGGTAGTGGACGGCATGGCGACGACCACGCCCGCGCCCGGCAGGAAGTTGCGCCCGGCAAGCGTGACGGTCTGTGAGGCCTCGGCGTCGGCAATGAACGAAACGCCGTTGGGGCGCGAGCCATCGAGAACGTTCGCATCGTCGAACGAAGCGCTGCGGACAAAGGCCTGCAGCGTCGTCATCTGGTCCTGATATTGGCTGTTCAGGGCGCTGCGTTGATCGTCAGTCAGGCCCGCCGACATCGCCTGCGCGGCGACGCCTTTCATCTCGCTAAGCTGCTTCAGGATCTGCTCGGCGGCCGCGATGGCAGTGTCCGAGATGGATTCGGCGCGGCCGAGGCTGAGCGTGACGGCGTTCAGCGAGCCGCCCTGCCCGCGCATGATGGCGGCGGAATGGTAGGCGGTGGCGTCGTCGCTGGCGCGGGCGACCTTCAGGCCGGATGACAGTCGCGCATCCGCCGCCCCCAGATCGCGGCTGGCGGTCTGGAGGTGTTTGAGCGCGCCGAGGACCCCGGTCGCGTTGCTAAGCCTGTCGACCATTTTGGCCGTCTCCGCGTGCGAATCGTGGTGAACGATTCGTCAATCAACGGTCAGTCTTCGTTAGCAACCGTTAACGAGACGTTGCGAGGCCGAACATTGGTGTCGTGATTATGGGAAAAGGCCGCCTCCGCGCGGTGGCGGAGACGGCGTTTTCAGTGGAAATCCGCGTTGAACGCTGGCGACTTAAACGCCGGGGCGTTAGCGGCCGAACAGCGACAGGATGACCTGCGGCGCCTGGTTGGCGATCGACAGGGCCTGCGCACCGAGCTGTTGCTTGATCTGCAGCGACTGGAGCTTGGCGGATTCCTTGGCGAGGTCGGCGTCGACCAGGTTGCCGATGCCGTTCTCGATCTCGTCCGACAGCTTGGCGAGGAAGTCCTGCTGGGCGTCGAGGGCGGTGCCCTGCGAGCCGAGCGAGGCCAGCGTGACGTTGAGGTCGACGATCGCCTGCTCCAGCGCGTTGGCGGCGGTGGTGGCGGAGGCGGCCGACGTGGCGATGTCGACAGTGGCGAAGGTCGAGAACATCGACCCGGCCAGCGTCATGTCCGTGCCGTTGACGACGAAGGTGTTGGCCCCGGCGCTCGAGACCGTCGCCGTGGCGACGCCCGCGCCGATGTTGGTGGCGTCCACACCGTCGGTCGAGATCGCGAGATCGTCGAAGTTGGTGTCGTTGATCAGGTAGGTGAACTGGCCTGCCACATCGTCATAGGAGGCCGAGAGCTTGCCTCCCGACTGGGCGTTCACCGCTTCGACAAACTCATCAATCGTCATTCCGGCCGTGAGTTCGACCGCGATCGAGAAGGTGCCCGCGTTGACGCTGTCGCTGAGGTCAAACGTGATCAGGTCGCCATCGGCGATATCGCCGCCCGTGCCGGAAGCAGCGGTTATGAGCGCCGAGCCCGAAAGCGGCGTGGTCAGGGCCACGGTCTGCACGCCATCGCTGGTCGCTGCGACCGAACCGCCCAGATCAGAGATCAGCACGTTGAGGTCGAAGTTGCCGACGGCGAGGTTGGCGCCGTTGAACTGGGCCGAGTTCGCGATCGTGTCGATCTGCGAGCGCATCGAGTTGAAGTCGGCCTGCAGCGTATTGCGCTGGTCCTGCGTCAGGTCGTCAGCCTGGGCGGCGACCGCCTTGGCCTTCAGCTTCTGCAGGATGTCGCCGATGGACTTGCCGGCGGCGAGCGCGACATCGAGGGTCGAGTTGGCGCGATCAATGCCATCCTTGACCGCGGCGACCGAGGAGACCCGGCTCCTCTGCCCTTCGGCGATGGCGTAGATGGCGCCGTTGTCGCGGGCGCTCGAAATCTTGAGGCCCGTCGAAATCTTGTTCTGGACGCCCTCAAGCTCCGTGTTCGTGAAGTTGAGGTTCTGGAGCGCGATCATGGCGCTGTAGTTCGTATTGACGCTCAGCATGGCCGGAGCTCCCGCGTAGACTGTGGTCCCCACGCCCCATACGGGCCTGGACAGACCAGTCTCTTCAAGGCTCGTGCCAGTCTGTTAAGGTTAACAGCCAGACTTGGAAACGCGCGAAACAAGGGAAATCGAGGTTAACAGTTCGACTAGTTTGCTAACGGCAAGCTGAATCGAATTTACCTCCCGGCATGTTTTGCCGCCCGTAGAGGCCACCCACGCTAGGCAAAAAACGACAGAGGGGCGGAGCCCGAAAGCTCCGCCCCTCCTCGTGTGGTCAGGTTGGCCGGGCGCTCTGGGGCGCCTGCGGCGAGCCTACTAGCGGAAGAACGACAGGATCAGCGACGGTGCCTGGTTGGCGATCGAGAGAGCCTGCGCGCCCAGCTGCTGCTTGATCTGCAGCGACTGGAGACGGGCAGATTCCTTGGCCAGGTCAGCGTCAACGAGGTTGCCGATGCCTTGCTCGATGGTGTCCGACAGTTTCGAGAGGAAGTCGTTCTGGATATCCAGAGCGGCCGCCTGCGAGCCCATCGTGGCCAGCGCGTTGTTGAGGTCCGTGATCGCCGTGTCGATCGAGTTCGACGCAGTCGTCGCCGACGCCGTGGACGTGGAGATGTCCGTGGAGGCGAGCGAGGACAGGATCGAGCCGGAGAGCGAGAAGTCAGCGCCGGTCACCGCAAAGGTGTTGGAGCCCGACGAGGAAACCGTCGCCGTGGCGACGCCCGCACCGACGTTCGTCGCATCCGTACCATCCGAAGAGATGGCCAGATCGTCGAAGTTCGTGTCGTTGATCAGGTAGGTGAACTCGCCCGTCGTGTCGTCGTACGAGGCCGAGATCTTGCCGCCCGAAGCCGAGTTCACGGCTTCGACGAAGTCATCAACGGTCATGCCGCTGGTGAGTTCGACCGCGACCGAGAACGTGCCGGCGTTGACCGAGTCGGTCAGGTCGAACGTGATCAGGTCGCCGTCAGCAAGGTCGCCGCCGGTGTCGCCGGCATCGATGATGAGGGCCGAACCGGAGATCGGGGTCGTCAGACCGGCCGACTGGACGCCGTCCGAAGTCGCAGCAACCGAACCGCCGAGGTCGGAGATCAGGACGCTGAGCGAGGAGTTGCCGATCGCCAGGTTGGCGCCGTTGAATTGCGCGGCGTTGGCGATGGTGTCGATCTGCTGGCGCAGGCTGGCGAAGTCGGTCTGCAGGGCGGAACGCTGGTCAGAGGTCAGGTCGTCGGCCTGGGCGGCGACGGCTTTGGCCTTGAGTTTCTGCAGGATATCACCAACCGATTTACCGGCAGCGAGTGCGACGTCGACCGTGGAGGAAGCGCGATCGATCCCGTCTTTCACAGCAGCGACGGACGACACGCGAGCGCGTTGACCTTCGGCGATGGCATAGACGGCGCCGTTGTCACGGGCGCTCGAAACCTTGAAACCGGTCGAAATCCGGTTCTGGATCTCGTTCAGTTCTTTGTTTGTCGAGTTGAGGGATTGGAGCGCGATGGACGCGCCATAGTTTGAGTTCACGCTAAGCATGACAGGACGTCTCCGTTCTAGATCGAAGACCGATCATTTTGATCGGCCGCCGGCGCGTTTTGCGCCAACATCGTTCGACTATGCCGGAGAGGTCTTAATCAGTGGTGTGGCCAGACCAACGAAAGTACTGCCAAAACGCTAACCAAAACAGATAGTAAACAAGCGATCACCCTATACCGGAACGGCGGCGGCCTGGGCGGGCGCGAGGCCCTGCATGATGGTGCGGTTGATGTCGATAAGCACGTCCAGTGTGGCGCCGCTGCGCATCACGGCGCTGGAGTGACGGTCCACGAAGATCGACAGGGAGATGATCTGCGCCCGCAGCCCCTGCGGAAGGGCGTTGCCGTCGGCAGCGCAATCGGACGCGAGCAGCGACCACAGGCGTCGGTTCGCCGCCAGCGCTTCCGCGCGGCGGCCGACCTCAGTCTCGGGAAGACCGGCCGCATCGATCAGACCGCGTGTCGCCACCGCAAAGGCGCGATACTCGGTCTGGCGCGGACCTTCAGTCTTCTTCGCCGCGTTCTGATACGCCTGGATGGACATTACCCAGCAATCCCTGTTCGAAGGTTAGAAGCTTCCGGCACCTGGTCAGCGCCTTGTAATAGTCGGCGGACATGACCTCGCGTGACAGCGAGACGCATTCCTTGAGAATATCGGTGGAGCGGATCGCGCCCATGAACTCGTTCAGGCGCATCACGAACTCGTCGTAGAACTGGTTGGCCCCAGCCGGGTCCAGGTACATCATCATGATCGGGAAATAGATGCGGCGGCCGGGCGTGTTCGCGTCTTCGGGCTGGATGATGTCCTTCTCGCGCAGGATCGACGCCTTGTTCTGCAACAGCAGCACCGCTCGGCGGTCGCCGTTCTGCAGAACCGCTCCGTTGACCACGAAGCGTTCGCCCGGCTTGAGCGACAGTTTGAGCGCCATTAAATCCTCCCGGCCGGGCGCCTGATCCCGGATTCGCACCGGGAGTCTGGACGTGGCCGAACGACCGGTCTAGCGGCCGTTCCTTAAGTTTTGCTTGTGGGCGGGTAATCTGAATGAACGGGAGAATTGTCGCGGGGGGCACCTGACTTCCGCCCGGAGGCCCCCTGCGCTGGCGACTATCCAGGGGAGCCCAAATCCGCGCTAGTTCCGGAATCTGAGCAATCAAGCTGGCAATCCCGCGCAGCGGGCCGCCGGAAGGGGACGGTATAATGTTGAAATGGGCAGGCGTCGCCGCAGCGATTTGCGTGATCGCGCTTCCAGCGAACGCGCAGGTTGTTCCCCCAGTCTACATCAGCAGCGAAGACAACACGCCATCGCACGAAGCGTGCGACGCCACCTATCCACCCGCCGTATCCGCCATTCGGTCCACACTGCGCTCCAACGACGTCGAGATATCGAACAAGGAGGACTATTTCGACGACCTCGCGATCAGGGCGTATGTGAACATCAACGTGATCGACAAGGACGACGAGTGTGCCGTCGCCTACAGCCTCGCCTTCGAAACCCACATCAGCATCGAATTCCCTGGCACGCTTGATCTCGGCACCCGCTTCGCAACGGCCGTCCTGTGCGACAAGGGCGGACTGATCGTCGCGCCTACCGACGAAATCCGGAGCATGCTCACCAAGGCGTTGCGCGAGATCACCACCGAGTGCGTCACCAAGCTCCGCGAATACGAGGGATAAGGCGACACCCCGGACCGCGGCCTCCAAACGGGCGGGCAGTGCGTCGCATCGCCCACTGGCCCTCGCGTCGCATGACTTCCAATTTCGGGCCAAATCCGCTCTAACCGTAATGATCGTTCCAGCGGGGAGTGCCTATGTCCGAGAAGAAGCGTTTCGAGGGTTCCGAGCATTACGTCGCGACAGATGACCTCCGCGTTGCCGTGAACGCGGCCATCGCGCTGGAGCGGCCGCTGCTGGTGAAGGGCGAGCCGGGCACCGGCAAGACCATGCTGGCGCTGGAGGTTGCCCGCGCGCTGGGCATGCCGATCATCGAATGGCACATCAAGTCGACCACCAAGGCGCACCAGGGCCTCTATGAATACGACGCCGTCGCCCGCCTGCGCGATGGCCAGCTGGGCGAGGAACGCGCCCGCGACATCCGCAACTACATCAAGAAGGGCAAGCTGTGGGAGGCGTTCACCGCGCCGGTGCGCCCTGTCCTGCTGATCGACGAGATCGACAAGGCCGACATCGAATTCCCGAACGACCTGCTGCAGGAACTCGATCGGATGGAGTTCTACTGCTACGAGCTCGACGAGACGATCAAGGCGAAGGTGCGCCCGGTCGTGATCATCACCTCGAACAACGAGAAGGAACTGCCCGACGCATTCCTGCGCCGCTGCTTCTTCCATTACATCAAATTCCCCGACGACCAGACGATGACCTCGATCATCGACGTGCACTTCCCGGGGATCAAGAAACGCCTCGTCAGCGAAGCGCTGGCCACATTCTATCGCATGCGCGATGTGCCCGGCCTGAAGAAGAAACCGTCCACGTCCGAACTGCTCGACTGGCTGAAGCTGCTGATGTCGGAAGACATCGACGTCGAGACGCTGCGCGAGAAAAACCCGAACAAGCTGGTCCCTCCCCTGCATGGCGCGTTGCTCAAGAACGAGCAGGATATCCAGCTGTTCGAACGCCTCGCCTTCCTTGCGCGCCGCGAAAACGGCTGAGGCCTTTGCGGAAAGCCCCGCTTACGTGAGGGCTGTCAGACGCGCTGGATCAGTCTAGTCTGCCCCTCACTGAATCCAGGGAGGGACGCACACCATGATCATGAACATCGTACGCATCGCCAAGGTTGTGGCGCTGCTGGCCTTCGTGCTGCCGTGGGCAGCGATCTCGTGCAACGGGACAGATCTCGCAACGGCGTCGGGCATCGAACTGATACAGGGCACGATGTCGGAGAACCCGCAGGCGTCCGAACAGATGGCGGCCGCCATGGGCATGCCGGCCGAGATGTCGACGTCAACTGACAGCTCAACCGCCGAGGGTTCGACGGGCGCGCCCGATATGGAAATGAACATCTTCGCGCTGGGCGCCGCCATCGTGACCGTTCTCGGGCTGGCCCTCACCTTCATGGGCAGGATCGCGCCCATCGCGACGCTGGTGACGAGCCTTGTCGCCGCTGGCCTCGTCTATGGCGCGGTCTGGCAATTCAAGCAGGAGATCATGAAGTCCGACATGGCGCAGGAACAAGGCGGCGGCGCGCCTGAATCCCCGTTCGGCCCCGGCACGGGCGACATGGCTGCGATGAACCAGATGGGCGCAAACATGGTCAACGAACTCGTGCAGGAGCGCATTGGCTTCTGGCTGGCGATAGGTGGCTTGCTCGTTGCGGCCGGCGCAAGCGGCATCGCGCTTGCCAGCCGTGGCGGCAGCGGCGCCTCCGTTCGACCGGATAGCATGTAGGACGCGCAAGCGAGGCTGGGGCGTCGCTTCTGGCGCCTCAGCCCGCGCGCAGTGTATCGAGGAAGCGTGAGAAGACCTGCAGGCCTTTCTCGATTTCAGAGACCGCGACGAATTCATTCGGCTGGTGCGCCTGCTCGACCGAGCCGGGGCCGCAGATCACGGCGGGGAAGCCTGCCTTCTGGAACTGTCCGCCTTCGGTGGCGAAGGCCGCAACGCGCACGGCGTTGTCGCCCGTCAGCGCGCGCATGAAGGCCTCGGCAGCGCTGTCGCGGCGCAGCTCCATCGGCGGGGCGTCGGCCGTCAGCTTCACTTCAATACCGCATTCCGGGCCAAGCTTCGACAGGCGCGCATGCGCTGCGGCGACCTGATCGAAGAAGGGCTGCAGCATCGCATCGGGATTGTTGCCCGGCACGGTGCGCACGTCGAACACAAAGCGGCATTCGCGCGCGAGGATGTTGGCAGCCGTGCCGCCGCCGATCTCGCCCACCGTGATGGTCGTCCATGAGGGATCGAATTCGGAATTCTTCGGCGCCGCCTCCTCCTGCTCGCGCGCGATACGGCGCAGCGTGACCAGCAGGTCGATCGCCTCGTGGATGGCGGATGCGCCCATGCGCGGGTCCGACGAGTGCGCCGCCTTGCCGGTGATGTGCACTTCGTAGTCGCGGATGCCTTTATGCGCCGACAGAACGCCCCACAGCGTGGGCTCCCCCACCCAGACGACAGACGGCGCAGCGCCGCGGCGGCCGATCTCGGCGATCATCGGCTCGACGCCGGCGCAGCCGATCTCCTCGTCATAACTGAACGCGAAATGCACCGGCCGCTTGAGCGGGATTTTCGAGATCGCCTCCGCATGCGCCAGCGACAGGGCGATGAAGCCCTTCATGTCGGTCGTGCCGCGCGCGAACCACTTGCCGCCCGTCTCGATCATGTCGAATGGATCGGTGACCCAGGGCTGGCCATCAACGGGCACAACATCCGTATGCCCCGAAAGGACAATGCCGCCGGGAACATCGGGACCGAGACGCGCCCACAGGTTGGACTTCTTCCCATCCTCGCTGGGCACGCGCACCAGCTGCGCGCCGAGCGGGCGCAAAAAATCCTCGACCCAGTCGATCAGCGGCAGGTTGCTGTCGCGCGACGTGGTGTCGAAGGCGCAAAGGCGGTGAAGGATGTCGCGGACGCGGGCAAGGGATGTCATGGCGCGAGGCTAGCGATAGACATTTGCGGCGCAAGGCTTAAGCGGAAGCCATGTACCACTTTCACGCAGGCACAGGTCCGGACACACAGGCGATCGGCATCGCACTGGAAGAGATGTTCATCAGCTATACGCTGGCCGAGCGCCGCGCGCCCGTGCCGGTGATGATTGTCGGTCAGGCGCGCCTGCCGGATGCGGCGAACATCCTCGTCGCGATGGCGCGCCAGTCAAACCGCTTCCTGCCGCCGGATATCGAGGCGGCCCGGCGCTGGCTGTCGAAGACGCCGCCCGATCTTACCGAACTCGAAGCCGCCCTGACGAACCAGGACTATATCCTCGGCCCCTACTCCATCGCCGACATGGCGATGTATCCGCGCCATGCATTCGCGAGCGATCTTCCGCCTGTCGTCGAGGCGTGGCGCGCGCGGCTCGCCCTGCGGCCCGAACTTGGCCGCGGCATGGGCGTGTTCGCAGCCTAGCGGCCTACTGCGGCGGCGGCATCTGCCCCGGGTTCGGCGCGCCGAAGTCCTTGAGCTCGATCTCGTAGATCACCGTGGAGTTGGGCGGGATGCGATCCGCGCTTTCCTCGCCATAGTTGATCTGAGCCGGCATGCGCACCATCCAGCGGTCGCCCGGGCGCATCAGCTTCACAGCTTCCTGCCATCCCGGCGTGAGCCCGGAGACGAGGAACTGCTTCGAGCTGCCTTCGAGATAGGTCGAGATCACGAGGCTGGAATCGAGCTTCTCTTCGATCGTGTCACCGACCTGGTAGTCGGGATCTTCGAGGCGGCCTGCGAAATCGACGTCCACCACATCCCCAGGTCCGGGCGAGGCGCCATCGGCAGGGCCGGAGTCGATGATGCGGTACTCAAGGCCGGACGGCAGGCGCACAATGTCTGACGCATCGGTCGGCCACGGCAGGGCGGCAGGCCACGGATCGGGCAGCACGCGCACTAGTTCGACCTGGAACATCAGGTCGGAGTTCGGCGGAATCGCGCCGCCGGCGCCCTGTTCGCCATAGCCCTGGGCGGAGGGGATCCAGAACATGAACATGTCGCCCGGCTTCATCTTCTGCAGGCCGTCGCGCCAGCCCGGGATCAGGATGCTGAGCGGGAATGTCGCCGTCTCGCCGCGCTGGTAGGAAGAATCGAAGATCAGCCCCGTCTTGGCGATGCGGCCATCATAGCGAACCTCGACCCGGTCGCGCAGCGTGGGGCTCACGCCCTTTGCGTCGCCCTGCGTGACGGCGAAATATTCAACGCCCGTTTCGAGCTTCTCAATGCCCGGGCGGCCATGGTCCCACGGATGCATGGTGGCCCACGGATCCTTGGCGTCGACGGCGGCGCGGTTGCACGCGGCCAGCGTCAGCGCAAGCATTGCTGCCAAGACCATGCGGATCATGGGCTAATCCCTCTGTTTTCTGATTCCCGCCGGGAATATCGCAGGGGTGTTAGCATCGCTTAGGCCCCTGCGCGAGAGCCGGAAATTCACGCCTTCCTGAGCCGGAAATCGGTTCCCCGGATCAGTTCGTCCGGGGCGGGTATCCGGCCCGGTTCAGGGCGTCGATGATTTCCTGCGTGTGCAGGGCGTCGCGGGTCTCGATGGTGATGTCGAACTCGGCGCCCTTGGCCGGCACGTCGAGCGCCATGCGGTTGTGGCTGACCTCGATGATGTTGCCGCCATTCTCGCCGATGACCGTCGCCACGGCCGCAAGAAGCCCCGGCTGGTCGTTGCCGATGATCCGGATCGAGGTGATCCGCTTCTCGCGCACCAGTGAGCGCGTGAGCACGGACGCCAGCAGGCGCGTGTCGATATTGCCGCCGCACAGCACGAGCACGACCTTGCGCCCCCGGAACAGGTGCGGCTCCGCCAGCAGAGCCGCAAGACCCGCTGCGCCCGCGCCTTCGGCGACCGACTTCTCAACCGTGGCGAACAGCGTCACGGCGCGTTCGAGATCATCCTCGCTGACGAGAATGACGCGCTCCATCAGCCGGCGCAGGATCTGAGCCGTCAGCTTGCCGACCTTCTTGACCGCGATGCCTTCGGCGATCGTGGCGCCGCCGACCTTGGCTTCTTCGCCCCGCAACTCTGCGGAGAGCGAGGGATAGAGTTCCGGCTCGACGCCGATGATCGACGTCGCAGGCCGGCGCGACTTGATGGCGGTCGCGATGCCGGAGGACAGCCCACCGCCGCCAACCGGGATCACCATGACATCGAAGTCGGCAAGGTCTTCCATGATCTCAAGACCAATCGTGCCCTGCCCGGCGATGACATGCTTGTCGTCGAACGGGTGGACGAAGGTGAGACCCTGCTCCTTCTCGAGCTTGCGAGCATGGGCGTCTGCATCGGCGAGCGTCTCGCCGTGGATGATCACCTTCGCGCCGAAATTGCGCGTGTGCTCAATCTTCACGAAAGGCGTGCCCTTGGGCATCACGATCGTGGAGGGAATGCCAAGACGCGAGGCGTGATAGGCGACGCCCTGCGCATGGTTGCCGGCGGACATTGCGATAACGCCTGCCGCCTTCTCCGCATTCGACAGGGACAGCAGCTTGTTGAGCGCGCCGCGCTCCTTGAAGGAGGCCGTGAACTGCAGGTTTTCGAACTTGATCCAGACCTGCGCACCGGTGATGTCGCTCAGCGTGCGTGAGTAGCGCAGCGGCGTGCGCTCGACCTGGCCCTCGATAGCCTTCGCGGCCGCCTCGATGTCGGCCATGGTGACCGGCAGGGGACCGGAAGCTTCTGCGGATACTGTGGTCGTTGCGGTCACGGCGGCTGCCTTTCGCGGATGAAACTGCGGCGTGCCTATACCGGATTTGTCTGCGGAGAAAGCCCAGCCCCTGGGTTACCGCTCAGGCGGCGCGATAGGCCGGGGCAGCAAGGCCGCGCGCGATATCGAGCCGGCGCATGGCCTTGGCGGGCCATTCGCGCGCCGGGCCCACAGGCAGGCGTTCAACCAGCGCGCGCATCTGGAACTGGGCCGCCTTGTAGGCCGCCGACAGGCCCGGTCGGCCGATGAAGCCCGCGCCGATGGGGCGCGCATGGTTGGCGAGGCTTTCCTTGAAGGCATAGTCGCCCGGCCCGAGGTCCATTTCCGTGTAACCCGCTTCGGCAGCTGCGCGGATCGCCTCGACGAAAACGATAAGCCCGGGCGAATGCACCGCAAGGTTTGCGTCATGAGCGACAAACCATGCGTGCAACGATCGCCCCGCGCGCAGGCAGAAGAGGACAGCAGCGGGCTGGCCCTTCACGCGCAGGACAAACATCGCTCCGCCAAAATCCGGATCGCTGGCGGGCCACGTGAAGCAATCGCGCACGACACTGTCGATCCACGCATGTTCAAAAATATCGGTGACGCCCGTGCGCTTCATCTGTGCGCGCTTCCAGCGCAGCAGCGTCTCAAAGGCCTCTGGGTCGGTGGAGAAGGATTCGACGGCAACATCGCCGCCATTGTCGCGCGTCAGCTTTGAGAGCTTCTTGCGCGTGCGTGAGATGGTTTTCGATCCGGCGGCCGCGCGCTGGTCGCACCATGCCTGCCAGCCATCAGCAAAGCGTACGACATGGCCGGCGTCGGGCGCGAACAGGCAGTCCGAGACGGCGTTTTTGGCAAGGCCCGCCGTGAGATCGATCCGGCCAACGCCAAGCTCGCGCACGGCGAGCGAGAGATCGACACCTGCAGGTCCAACGAACGCCTGATAATCGCAGATCGGCCCGCCAACCGGCATGGCCGCGTTTGAAAAGGACAGCTGCACGGGCAGGAACCCGACAGCTGCGTTCTGATCATCCCGGAACACGGCCACGCTTACGTCGCCGCGATGGCGCGCCACGAGCTGCGCCCAGTCCGGCGTCAGATACGGGCTGGTCAGCTCAGCATCAGCCGCGAGGGCGCCGCGCCAACGCGCAACGTCCTGCGCCTCAAGCGCGAGAGGGCTGACACACTCGACCCGCATGGGGGCGTAATCCCGATTCATCCTGCACCCGGAAGGCTGCCAGACAGACCGGTTTATTTCGTGAATCGCGATCGGTGAATTTTGATGGATTCCCGATCCGGGCCGCTCCAGACTGGCCGGGAAAACGATGAAAACACACTGCGGGAGGATGGCATTTCACTGATATTCGAACGCCGCACGGTCCTGCTCGCGGGCCTGGGTCTCGCTGGCGCCTGCGCGTCGACGCCATGGTCTCCACCCGTGCCGGGCACGTTCCGGGTCGTCGAGCATCAGCCGATTGAGGTCAGGGACGGTGTCCGGCTATCGGCACGCCTGTGGCTGCCCGAAGGCGACGCGCGAGTGCCGGCGGTGCTCGAATGCGTCCCCTATCGCAAGCGCGATCTCTATCGCGGCGCCGACGATCTGTGGGGGCCACAGCTGGCCGCTACAGGCATCGCCTTCGTGCGGCTCGACGTCCGCGGGTCAGGCGAATCCGACGGCGTGCTGACAGACGAGTACAGCGAGGCGGAGCTTGCTGACTGCGAGGATGTGATCGCCTGGCTCGCGCGTCAGGACTGGTGCAATGGCGCGGTGGGCATGCGCGGCATTTCGTGGGGCGGGATCAACGCGCTGCAGGTGGCGGCGCGCCAGCCGCCTGCCCTGCGCGCCATCATGCCGATGGGAACCTGCGACCGGCGCTACACTGACGACGCGCACTATGTCGGTGGATCGCTGGCACACACCAACTTCCAGTGGGGAGCGCTATTCAAGAAAGTGATGGCGGGACCGCCTGACCCGCTCATCCATGGCGAGCGCTGGCGCGAGATGTGGCGTGCGCGGCTGGAGGCGACGCCGCCGATGCTTGCGACATGGCTGACGCACCAGAGGGAAGACGCATACTGGAAACGCGGATCGGTGTTCGAGGCGCACGGCGACGTGGCCGTTCCCGCCTACGTGGTGAGCGGTTGGAGCGACACCTACGCGACGCCGGGACTGCGGATGTTTGCGAACATGCGCGCACCCGCAAAGGCGCTGATCGGACCATGGGGGCACACCTATCCCTATACAGCCGCGCAGGGGCTCGATTGGGCCCACGAGGAAGTACGCTGGTGGCGCCAGTGGCTGATGGGTGAAGACACCGGGATCATGGACGAGCCGCGCCTGCGGCTGTTCATGCCGGAGGCGACCGCTTCCGAAGGCGGCCCCATTCCGGGCCGCTGGATCGGCGAACAGGCGTGGCCGCCAAAGACGTCAACGCGTTCGCTTTTTCTCAACGCCGGGACGCTGGAGACCCACGCAAAGGCGGGCGCGCCACTGGTGCATCGCGATCGCGGCGTGGTTGGCGCAACGAAGCCGGAATGGCTGGACCGGTTGCCCATCAAGCAGTCGCATGACGACAGGCTGAGCGCGGTATTCGATGCCGCGCCGCTAGATGAAGCGATGGAGATCGCAGGCGAGCCCGAACTCACGCTGCATGTGGCGGCGGACAGGCCGGTGGCGCGCGTCTTCGTGCGACTGTGCGATGTGCACGAGGACGGCAAGAGCTGGCTGGTGACGTGGGCCGCGCTTAACCTCACGCGTCGAGAGTCGATGAGCGAACCATCGCCGCTGGAGCCGGGGCGCGTCTATGCGGTGAAACTGAAGCTGCGCCCGACAGCCTATCGCTTCCGCGCGGGATCGCGGGTGAGGCTGTCCATCTCGGAAGGATTCTGGCCGATGCTGTGGCCTTCGCCCGAGATGCCGTCGCTGACACTGCCCATGGGCCTCTCGACACTGAGCCTGCCTGTTCGGGCGACAGACGTCGATGCGCACTTCCCGATTGCACAGCATGGCGGCGGCGACCCTGCACCGGACTATGCCCCCGCAACGCCCGATACATCGGGCCGCATTGTGCTGACCCATACGCAGCCCGAGGTCGCCTATCCGGTGGCGGGCGCTGACGGAATCATCCTCTCCACTTCCGCCGAGGAGTCGAGCGAGATGGTCGCTGGTGGTCCGCTGTCCTGCCGTTGGCGGCAGGTGACGCGCTCCGGATGGAAGCGTGGCGACTGGGAATGCGGCGTCGAGGCATCGTACGAGCTGACGGCCGATGCGAGTTCGTTCCGCATCGTCGAAACCCTGCGGGCAACCGAGAGTGGGCGCGAGGTATTCGCGCGGGAGAGCGACCAGCGAATCCCGCGCGACCTCATGTAGATGCGCTAGCCCTTCGCCGCTTTCTCTGCTGCCTGCGCCGCCATTTGCTCCATCTGCGCGTGCTCGATCGCAGCGGCGTCTGCGCCGAAATCCTCGGGCGTCCAGACTGGGCGGATCTCCACGAACTCACCAGCGGGACACGGCGCCTGCCGGGCCCACGCGACGGCTTCCTCCAGCGAAGCGCAATCGATGATCCAGTAGCCGCCGAGAACTTCCTTGGTCTCGGTGAAGGGGCCGTCATGGACGCTGGTCTTGCCGCCGCCTTGATACTTCACGCGCGCGCCATGGCGCGTTGGTTTCAGCCCCTCCCCGCCCAGCATGATCCCGGCATCCACCATGCGCTGGTTGAAGGCCATCATGTCCTCCAGCAGCTTCTGGCCCTCGGGACCATCGGGAACCGGTGATCTTTCGGTTTCAGCCTGCGGGCCGGGGTACATCAGCATCACGAAACGCATGGGATTCTCCTTGTGTCCGCCATAGGACGGAGGCCGGAAACGCGATCCGACATTTTCGCATCCAACTATTTTGCGGCCCTACTCGGCCTTCGGCGCAATCCGGTAGATCGCGTTGGTGATGTCGGAGGCGACATAGACCGCGCCGTCCTTCCGCGACACGGCGACGCCCGTCGTGGTGTAGGCCGGCAGCGTGCCTTCGGCGGACGCCAGCCCGGTCTTGAGACCCTCGGCGAGCACGGTCGTGGATTTGTCCTTTGGATGATAGGCGATGACGCGGCCAACGCCGGCTTCCGCAAGATAGACCTTTCCATCCGCACCCACGTCGACGCCCTCGGGGCCTTCGAGTCCCTCCAGCACGCGCGTCACCTCGCCGGTTGCGAGGTCGACGCTGGAGAGTGTCCCCTTGGCCTGCGGGTTGGTTTCGGTAACCCAGAGCTTGCCATCCGCCGCCTCGACCATGGCGACGGGGAAATTGAGGCCGGAGACAATCGGTTCGCCTGGCGCTGCGGCGTCGGTGACGGGGCGGATGGTTCCCGTGGCGGCCTCCAGCGCGATCATCCGGCCATCGGCCAGTTCAAGCGCATCCGTGGGCGCGGTGAAGCCGTGATGGACGACGGCCGCGCCCGTTGCGCGATCCACCACCTGCACCATGCCGGCGGCCCAGCTGGTGATCAGCACCTTCGTCTTGCCCGCACCGATGCCGAGCTGGTTCTCGGTCTCGTCGCGATACATGCGCAGCGGATCGGTGATCGCTTTCGTGGCGGTATCGATGACGCGATAGGCGAACACGTCAGCGACGTGGAGCTTCTCGCCTTCTGGCCCATCGGTGATCACCAGGTCGGTCGGCGTCGCCAGCGGACCCTTCACCACTGTGCGCACAGCGCCGTCGGCCGGGTTCACAGCGTAGATGGTCGCATCCGCCATGTTGGAGACGTAGATCGTGCCATCCTTCGCGATGGCGAGGTTGTCGAGCGCGGGGGCGAGTGTTGCGAGAACCGTCACCGCCTTCGTCGCCATGTCGATGCGCTTCAGCTCGCCGGTCTTGGTGTCGATGGCGTAGAGATTTCCATCAGGCCCGAAATTGGCGGCGGCGGGAACCTGGAATCCATCGGCCACCACCGTGTCCGCGCCAGTCTTCGGGTCGATCTTCACGATGGCGTTCTTGAACCACAGCGGGCCATACAGCATGCCGTCGGGCCCGACCTCGAAGCCGTTGAAGCCGCCAAGGTCCTTGCGGATCAGACGTATGGGCGCCACGCCTGTGGGGTCCGCCTCATAGAGCGCGTCGCCGAGGAAGACCTGGGTGAAATAGAGCCTGCCGTCCTTCGTGAAGGCCAGCGAGTTCGAACCCGGCAGGCCGGACGAGATCATGCGCGGCTCGCTGCCCCCATCTTTCCCGGGCTTGTCCTGGATAAACACCTTGCCGGTGAGATAGCCCGTCCACGCCATCTCACCGTTCGGACCAAACGCGATGTCGTCGGCCATCCCGTTGGGCGGGCCCATGCGTGTCGTGACCTCGCCCGTTGTCGGGTTCACAGCGTAGATCGCCTGCCCCACCACGCTGCCGGCAAGGATCGTCCCATCTTCCTCCACCGCAAGGCCATGCAGGCCGTGGAAGGGCGATGGGCCGATGAACTCGGTCACTTCCCAGGTGACGGTCTTCGCCGCCTCGCTCCCGCACGCGGCCAGCGCAAGCATCGAAGCAGCACAGAGCAAACGGATCATGGCGTTCTCCCGACCTTGTTTTGGGAGACCTTAGCCTTGCCGCGCGATCTGACCAGACGGGCCGTAGGGGCAATCCGGAAAAGCAAACGCCCCGGCCTTTTGGGCCGGGGCGCTGCAGTCTTGTCGTCCGATAGAGCCTAGCGGCCCATCGGCGGCTTGGTGTCAGCCGCGGGCTTCGGTCCGCCCGGGCGGCGCATCTGGCCCATGACGGCTTCGAACTCGCTCATGTCGATGCCGCCGTCCTTGTTCTTGTCGACCACGCCGAACGCCATCGGGTTGCCGATCATCTGCTTGAACTGGCCGCGCAGCTCACCGATCTGGACTTTTTCGTCCAGGTCGTCGTCGAGCATTCCGAGCAGGCGCGTCTTGTTGAGCAGCTGGTCGTAGTTCTTCTGGTCTTTCGCCGTCTCGTCTTTCCAGAGATAGCGCAGCGAGGTGTAGAACATTTCCTCGAACGACTGGTCGCCCCAGACGATGGTCTTGCTCGGGTCGGGGTTGGCCGGGTTACGCTTCGAGTTGTCGTAGATGTAGGTCGCGATCACCTTCGAGCCCGCCGGGATCGAGATCGGCTCGGCGAACTCGTACATGCGCTGCCAGTTGAAGTCGTAGAACGGCACGTTGAGGATCGTCTTGCGCTCGCCATCCGGCGTCATCAGCTCGAGCTTCGAGTAGGTGCCGCGATAGTGCGCGTGCACGACGGCGGTGTGCAGGATCGCATCCTTCGGGAACAGGAAGTAGGCGATTTCCTTGTGGTTGCCGTCGTTGGCCGGGATTTCGATGAACTGATCGACGAGCGGCGTTTCGCGCATGATCAGGTCAGGCGTCTCGCCTTCCGGATAGAAGTAGAGACCGATCTGCTCGGCCGACACGGCTTCCTTGCCGAACGGGGTGTAGTGCATCTGGTAGGCGAACTCGCCGCCCGCCGGGACCCACGAACCGATGCCGTTGGGAGCAACGGTCGATTCCATGCCGACCGTGTAGCCGCCAACCGCGCCGCCCCAGGCTTGCATGCCCTTCTCGGTCGCGCCTTCCGGGATCACGCCCGAGAGGATGTGGTGCACGCCCTGGCGTTGCGAGACTTTCGCCGTCGCAGCCTTGAGCCAGCGGCCCTCGGTCAGCGGGTTCGGCGTCGTCGGGTACTGGTAGTCGACATAGCCCGTCGCCGGGATCGTGTACTTCGGAATGTCGACGACCAGGTCGGGCTTGCCGAGCGGCCATTCCGGCGCGACGTGGCGCACCATGGCGAGCGGATCAGCGCCTTCGCCACGCGGGGCGCCGGCTTCAACCCACGCGACCAGCGTCTTGATCTGGTCGCCCGAGAGCGACTTGTCGTCCTTGAAGGTCGCCACGTGCGGATCCGGATCCCACGGCGGCATGCGGTCGGTGCGCACGGCCTCGCGGATCATGCCGGAGAACTGCTTCACGCGCTCGTAGTTGTCGAACGCGAAGGGGGCGATGCCGCCTTCCTGGTGGCAGGCGACGCACTTCTCTTCCAGCATCGGCGCGATCGTGCCGGAGTAGGAGATCTTCGCGAATGCAGCCTTGGCTTCCGGCGTGCGGTTAGGGAACGCGATCGACTGGGCTTCGACCGGAACCGACGCGACGGCGACCGGCTGGCCGGCGGCGACGGCGGCGATCGGCGCGGCCGAGAGCGGGCCGCTGTAGGCGATCTTCATCGTCTTGGGTTCGATCACGAAGGTCTGGCCAACGCGCGAGGCGCCGATCTGGCCGCCGACGAGTTGCAGGTCGTCCTGCAGGACCGGGATCGTGATGTTGTTCTTCGCAGCGTCAGCGAGGATCATCTCGCGCGTGTCGTGCGGGTTGGAGTTCACCATCAGGAACTCGACGCCCTTGGACGCCCACTCGGCCTTCAGAGCTTCGAGCGAGCCGGCGATCTTGGCGACATCCGGGCTGCCGGCGGCGTGCATCACGACGACGATGGCGGCGGCGTCCTTGAGGCGGCCGATCTCGTGGGCGCGGCCTTCGGCCGAGACGAGGCGGAAATTGTCGATCCGCGAGGCGACTTCGGCCATCGGCTCCTGGGCGGCGACCGCAATCGCGGCGCTGTCAGCCTCGGAAACCGTGCCCGGCTGGGCGCAGCTCGCCGCGCCAAGCGCAAAGACTAGTCCAATGGCAGTATATGCCAGACGACGTGACATCGGGGGGTTCTCCAGCGTTTGGGCAGTCTTGTTTTTATGATCGCATGCATCGTATGCGCGCCTGACAGCGTCAAGGCAGCGCGAGCCGTTCTCACCGAATTTTGTTAATTGGTAGTACCAAAATCACTGGCGCCGGCTGTTCTTCTGCACCGGAGTTCTCTTTTTCCGCACCCCGGGCCTGCGCGGCGCGTCTGACAGCAGTTCCCTTACACGGCTAGGGGAATTCCGGAACCAGCGGCGACAGCTGCGTGTGAACGCTGAGGCGGTCGCATAGTGCAGCTGCAGGCTAACCTGGGTGATCGACTGGGATCGATCCCTCAGCAGCTGCCTCGCCAGGTCCCTGCGCACCCCATCCCGGATGACTTCAAAGGTGGTTCCCTCGAGCTTGAGGTCCCGCTGGAGCGTTCGAGCGTGGATTCCCATCGCCCGCGCCGCCTCCTCCACCGAGCAGGTCGAGCTGCGGATCAGGGCCTCCACGATCCGCCGGGTCTCGTCCGCCCGCGATCGCGATGGGTGCGGGCCCTGACTCTCCAGATAGGCCACAGCCATCGCCCGCACCTGGAGGTTGGCGCCCGGACGGACCGCATCGAGCGTGCTGCCGGCAATCACGATGCCGGCCTCCGGCATGCCAAAACGCGGGAGCAGCCCGAAGACCCGCCGATAGGCCGCATCCGGCGAAAGCTGGTCGTGGCTGAACCAGACTTCTTCGGGCTTGTAGCCGCGCCCACACACCAGCCCGAGCAGTACGTGGAGAGACCCCACACGCCGTTCGTAGAACTGGATCATTGCCGGCGGATTCGGAAGATAGCTCCGCAGGCTGATCAGATACTGCCTCCGCCCTGTCCGCTTCGCGAGGCGCACCGCTCCAAGCGGAAAATTCAAATGCAGGAAACGCGCGACCAGCTGCAGCGCTTCGCGGCCGGTCGCAGCGTTGGCGAGCGCAACATGTAGCGGGCCCAGGCGAGAGGGATCCGAGCGCGCGCCCCAGATCAGGCCAAGGTCAGGCTTGCGGAGCGTAGCGGCGGCGAGATTGACGATCTCATGCGCCTTGCGTGCAGATATCAGTCGCTCCGGTTGGTCGAAGGCGCGCGGATCGAGTCCAACCTTCCGGGCCAGCACCTCGGGCTTACCGCCGAACTCGCTTATGAGTTCGCGGAGGCCCACGAGAGTCAGCGCGCGCACGAGCGCCTTCATGTCTTTCCGAGCCGCCGGGTCAATTGCAGCTTCCCAAATACTGCAGGGCCCTTGTCGCACGGAGGCAATTTATTGTCGTGCGGCGAAAAGCATCGCGCGAAGGAACGAGTAGTCTGCGAGCAATTCTCGGAGGTGTTATTCGTGCGGAAGCAAACGTGAGCCGTGGCGCAAGATGCGTTGAGCGTCGCATCCTCATCGTCGACGACTCATTGCCTGCGCGGACCTGCATAAAGCAGGTGCTTTCGCCTTTCGGCTGGCGGATGGACGAGGCGTGCGATGGCGCGTCGGCGTTCGGCATGATCCTCGAGGACGCCTACGACCTCCTTATCACCGACCTGCAGATGTCGCCGGTCAACGGCGCCGATCTGGTCGCCGCCGTCAGCCTGCTTCCTGAATGGAAGCGCCCGCGCATCATGATCTGTTCTGCAGACGTCGACGCCCCATCAACGCGATTTGACGCGACCATGCGGCAGGCCGACGCCGCAGCACGCAAACCGTTCGACCCTGTCGCCCTCGCCATCGACGTCTTGCGACTGATGGAGGCGAGCCGCGTTGCACGTTGGGAAAGCTAGGCGATCTGGAGGCCCGCCAGCCCTTCTGCAGGGTCATGCTCCGCCACCCAGTGGCCCGGTGCGACCTCGACCAGGCTGGGCCGGTAGTATGGCTCCTCCCCGGTCAGCTTCGACTTCATGAAGCGCAGGCTGGCCTTGGGATCGAGCGGGGATGGCAGGTCTCCCACCAGCTTCACGCGCGACCGCGTACGCTCGCGCACCGGATCCGGAGACGGCACGGCCGACAGCAAGGCGCGCGTATAGGGATGGCGCGGATTGGAGAACAGCACGTCGCGCGGCGCTGTCTCAACGACACGGCCAAGATAGAGCACCATCACGCGATGGCAGATCTCGCGCACGACCGAGAGGTCATGGCTGATGAACATCATGGCGAGGCCGAACTCCTTCTGGAGATCGATCAGCAGATCGAGGATCTGCGCCTGCACCGATACATCAAGCGCGGAGACGGCCTCGTCGCACACCACCAGCTTTGGTTTCAGGATCATGGCGCGGGCGATGCCGACCCGCTGGTTCTGTCCGCCGGAGAGTTCGTGCGGGTAGCGGTTGACCATCACGGGATCGAGGCCCATGCGCGCCATCATCTCGCGCGCCGCATCTTCGCGCGCCTTGCCGCTGAGTTCGGGGCTGAACACGCCCAACGGTTCGGCGATCGACTGGCCCACCGTCATGCGCGGATCGAGGCTGGCAAGCGGATCCTGGAAGACGATCTGCAATTCCTTGCGCAGCGGCTGCACATCCTTGCGCGAAGACTTGGCGATATCCTTGCCAAGCCAGGCCACCGAACCGGCGCTCGGATCAAGTAGACGCAACACGCCGCGCGCCAGCGTGGACTTACCGCATCCGCTTTCGCCGACGACGCCCATTGTCTCCCCGGGCCGCAGCGAGAAGCTGACGCCATCAACCGCGCGCAGCTCCACGCGCTTGCCAAAGAACCCACCAGGCACGCTGACCGGGAAAGTGACGTGAAGGTCCTCGACCTCCAGCAGCGGCTTCGTCTCGATCGACGGCGCAGGCCCGATGGCGGGACGCCCGCCGCGATCGGTACGGTCCATGCGCGGCATCGCTTCGAGCAGCATGCGCGTGTATTCGTGCGTCGGCGCCGAGAACACCTGATCCACTGGCCCGCGTTCAACGGCCTCGCCATGGCGCATCACGACGACGCGATCGGCCATGCGCGCGATCACGCCCATGTCGTGCGTGATCAGAACAAGCCCCGCGCCCGTCTCACGCTTCAGCTCGTCCATCAGGTCGAGCACCTGCGCCTGCACCGTCACATCGAGCGCCGTTGTCGGCTCGTCCGCGAGCAGCAGTTTGGGCTCGCATAGCATGGCGGAGGCGATCATCACGCGCTGACGCATGCCGCCCGAAAGCTCGTGCGGGAACTGGTGCAGGCGGCGGCGCGCCTCGGGAATGCGCACCCGCTCCAGCCATTCGACAATGCGCTGCTCTGCGGCGGCGCCCTTGAGGTTCTTGTGGCGCGCCAGCACCTCGGCCATCTGCGCGCCGACCGTCATGTGCGGCGTCAGCGACGTCAGCGGGTCCTGGAAGATCATCGAGATATGCGCGCCGCGGATCTCGTTGAGCTGCTGACGCGAAAGACCGGCAAGCTCGCGGCCCTCGAACTTGATCGAGCCCTCGACAACACCGTTGGCCGCGGTGAGGCCCATGGCGGCCAGCACCGTCTGGCTCTTGCCCGATCCGCTTTCGCCGACAAGGCCGAGGCATTCGCCAGCCGCAACGCCGAAGGACAACTTCTTCACGGCCTCGACGCGGCCGTCCTGCGTCTCGAATGAGACGCACAGGTCGCGGACATCAAGAAGAGAGGATTTTTCAGTCGGGCTGGTCAAGTGAACGCTCACGCTGGTTGACGCTGGGCTTCGATGCCCTCGGCGGCAAGAACTGACAAGATCGCTTCGATTAGTACAGGGGCCATGTCCTCGCCGCCCTTTTTCGCCTTGCGGCGCTGGCGGACGAACACGACCCAGTCGGTGGGATAGCCGTGCGTGGCGCCCACGCTGGCGCAACCGATCATCAATTCCTGCTCGTGCTCGGTGAAATACTCGAGGAACCAGCCCCATTCATCGGGGCCGGGGTAGCTGGTGACGACGCCCTGCTCCGCCAGCGTCTTCGCAAGCCACGCCGCCAGCTCGAAGCCATAGAGGTCAGCATTGACCTGGCACGGCTCGGGCAGGATGGGCGGGAACTTGTCGGTCGTGAAGGCCATGGAGCATAGCTGCATCGGCACAGTTGAACCCGCTCACGAGCCGGAAGGGAACCCCCTGGGCGGCCCGTCCGCCATGACACCCCGTCGCACGGCAGGCGAGCTTCCCGGATTCGTGCGGCCAATCGTCCGCGTTTTCGGCGCCACAGGGCGCGGTGACATCGCTCCCGCACGCAGGTTTTGCGAGATCGTCACAGACCTATCGCTCAGGCGTCACACCCAGGGCCTAGCGCGACCGCCGGGTTGATCTCGGAGGACGTGACATGACTCTCAAGAAGTTTCTGATTGGCGCGAGCAGCGTTCTCGCCTTCGCAACTCCCGCCTTCGCCCAGGACGCGACGCAGCCCGCAGCGCCGCAGGAAGCCGATGATGTGGTGATCATCACGGGCACCGCGCTCAACCGCAAGGAAGCCATCGACGAGAAGCGCGTCGACAGCCGCACGATCGAAGCGCTCGGCGTCGACGAACTCGGCCAGCTGCCCGACAAGAACGTTGGCGAAAGCCTCAACCGCCTGCCCGGCGTCTCGATGCTCGTCGAGAAGGGCGAGGGCCGCTACGTGCAGATCCGCGGCGTCGCCTCCAACCTCAACAACGTCACCATCAACGGCGTGCAGATGGGCTCGCCCGAAGTCGAACTCGGCGGCCGCCAGGCCCCGCTCGACATCATCTCCGGCGGCGTCCTCGGCGGCGTTCAAGTGATCAAGACGCCGACGCCGGACATGGATGCGCAAGGCATCGGCGGCACCGTCAACGTCGAAACCAAGATGCCGTTCGACCGCAGCGACGATCTCTACGGCTATCTCACCGCCCGCTACGGCTACGAAGAAGAGCGCCCGCGCGATGAGGCCTTCGGCGGCCACGACCCCTACGCGGTCGACGGCACGCTGTCGGGGAAGATCGGCGACACGCTGGGCTGGCTCGTCGGCGGCACGTTCTCCTCGCGCGAATACGTTTCGACCGGCATCTATCAGGACGACTGGACCCAGGTCGCCGGCCAGCCTGCCGGCACATTCCTGCCCGTCAACGTGAAGAACAACTACTACATCATCGGCCGCGAACGCACGAACCTCAGCGGCGCGCTGCAATGGCAGCCCGACGCCAACTCCGAATACTTCGTGCGTGGCTTCTATGGCGAATGGAACGAGTACCAGTGGCGCAACCGCTATGAGCAGAACCTCTCGAGCAGCCGCGTCACCCTTACCACGCCCACCAGCGGCACGCAGAACACCGACCGCGTCCTCGCCAACGTCCGTCTCGAATACGCCGACAAGATCGTCTCTTCCATCGCCGCCGGCGGCGAGAACAGGATCGAGGGCGTCACGCTCGACTACCTGGTCCAGGCCAACGCCAACGAGATCTCCGAGCCGTTCAGCAGCTGGGAATGGCGCTCCAGCACGACCGCAGTCGGCCCAAGCACATTTGAAGTCGGCGACGATGGTATCGTCACCATCACGCCAAACGCCGGCTCGCCTGATCGCACCAACCCCGCCCTGCTGCCGCTGCGCCGCGCACGTTACTTCACGCAGGACATGAACGAGGACGCGACCATCGCGCAGGTCAACGCGCGCTGGGATATCAACCCGGACTTCTACATCAAGACCGGCGTGAAGGCGTCGACCACTGATCGTACGCTGGACGCAGGCCAGAGCGAGTTCCTGCCGAACGGCACGCCGATCAATCTGGCGACGTCGTCAACTTTCAACAGAGGCGGCTTCACCAACAACACCCAGAACGGCGACGTGCCGAACATCTGGATGGACGTCCACGGCATGAACGCCTACTTCGCCGACCCGGCGAACGCGGCGCGCTTCACGCCGAACACGGCGGCGAACTTCACGTCCAACTTCGCATCCGACTACGACCTCAAGGAATCGATCCTGGCCGGCTACATCATGGCCTCGGGCTATTTCGGGCCCTGGGAAGTGATCGGCGGCGCGCGCGTCGAGAACACCGATGTCGACAGCTCGGGCTACCTCCTGCGCGGAACGACGTCGCAGACGCGTGTCACCTCCGGTGGCGATTACACCGAAGTTCTCCCCGGCTTGCTGGTGAACTTCCGTCCGACCGACGAGTGGGTCATCCGCGGCGCCGTCACTCGCGCCATGGGCCGCCCCGACTACAGCCAGATCGCTCCGCGTTCGACCTACAGCGAGAACGGCGCGATCGGCTCGGTCTCCATCGGCAACCCCGACCTCGTCGCCCGCAAGTCGTGGAACTACGACCTCGGCATCGAATGGTATCCCGACCAGCTGACGGCGCTCTCCGCCTCGATCTTCTACAAGGACATCTCGGACCAGCTGGCCGGACAGACCAATTCGTTCACGACGCAAGGCGCCATGCAGGCCGAGCTCTCCTCGCGAGGCCTCAACGGCATCGATACCTCGGCCCTCACGCGCCTCGATGTCTCCACCACGATCAACGCCGGATCGGCCTTCCTGCAGGGTCTCGAGCTTTCGGCGCAGACCCAGTTCGACTATCTGCCCGAGCCCTTCGACGGCCTCGGCGCGTCGGTCTCGGCGACCTTTATCGAAGGCGAGGTTGATCTCCCCGGCGGCGGCACGGCTCCCATCCAGGGCCAGCCGGAAACAACCTACGCCTTCAGCTTCTTCTACCAGAAGGGGCCGATCGATCTCTCGGTCAGCTACGCCTTCAACGCAGACTACCTCGACGCCGACAACGCCAACCCTGCCCTGCGCCTCAACCAGGGCGAGTTCGGCCGCTGGGACGCGAAGGCGAGCTATGCCGTGACGGATAATCTCAAGATCTTCCTCGAGGGCGTCAACCTGAACGACGAGCCGACCTCGGAATTCCAGGGCGGCATCGAGAGCCAGAACACCGAGTTCGAATATGTCGGCCGCACGATCTACCTCGGTGCGAGCTGGGGCTTCTAACCTGCTCACCTGACGAGCAGTATGCCGGGCGCCGCCGGCCGGTGTGACCCCACCGGCCGGCGAGCTCTTTCAAGGAATGCGATATGCGCGTGATGATCTCGAGCCTGCTGGCACTCGCCCTCGCCGCGTGCGCCTCGACGGCTGTGGTCGAGGCGCCGGGGCCGCTGGTCGTGCCCGACTACATAGCGCCAACGCCCTTGAAACTCGCCGCCACGACGTTGCGCGAATTCCCCGCGCCGGAAGCCGACCAGGGCGTCGCGGTGGATGCGCGCCACTTCTATCCCGTCGATAACAACGTCATCGCAAAGTACGACCGCACCAGCGGAGCTCTGATCGCGCGCTGGGTCGCGCCGAAGAACGGCCTCGTGCGCCATATCAATAGCTGCTTCGAGGATTCAGGCCGCCTCCTCTGCGCCAACTCGAACTATTCGGAAACGCCGCACGGATCGTCCGTCGAAATCTTCAATGCGCAGTCGATGCAGCACTCCGACACCCACAGCCTCGGCATGACCGAGGAGGGCTCGCTCACATGGTTTGACCATTATCGCGGCGGCTGGATCGCGGGCTTTGCCCACTATTCCGAAAACGGCGGCGTGAAGTTCAAGGACCACACCTTCTCCAGCGTGGTCACCTACGATGCCCAATGGCGCCGCACCGGCGGATGGCTGTTCCCCAAACCCGTGGTCGAGCGCATGGCGCCCTACGCGGCATCCGGCGGCGCCATGGGTCCTGACGGCCTGCTCTACGTCCTCGGACACGACCGCCCGGAAATGTATGTGCTGGCTCGGCCGGTAATGGGGCCGACCCTGATCCACGTAGCCACCATCGACCTGGAGGCCGAGGGACAGGCCTTCGCATTCGCCGAGGGCCGCACGATCTACGCCATCGACCGTCGCAAGGGCGCCGTGCGCGAAATCAGCCTGCCGGCAGTCGATGTCGCCACCTTCGCCGATGCACGCGTATTTCGCTGAGCGCTATTTGCGGGCGCGCTAACCGCGCTTGCCTAGTACGCCCGTGGCAATGATCGGAACGAGATAACCAACCATCAGGCCGGTGTTCGACACCGCGTTGAGCCAGAAGCCCGTGGCGACCGACAGCGCGCTGTCGATGACGAACCACACGACCGCAGCAGCGGTCAGCATGCGCCAGACAGGCCCGGCCTGATCGCCCAGCCTGTGCGCCGCACCGAAGGCCGCGAAGAAGGTGAGACCCCAGCCAAGCGACACGGCGCCCATCAGCGCGGTGGCGAATCGCAGGTGCGGCGTCCACTCGAAGCCGCCGGGCGGTCCCATGACCCCGTAAAGCATCTCCACCGCGCCATCCGTCGCGTCCAGCCCGCCGCCGGCAAGAACCAGTCCGAAGACAACCACTGCTGCAGACCAGACGTTGAGCCAGCCGCGCCAGAATCCAGACATTGCGATCTCCCACAGCGATACGGGTTGAACGGTAGGCGAAGTGCTCGAAGCGTCCAACTACCTGCGAGGTAATCAGCCCGCGCCCTTGCCCAACAGCGGATCGATCTCTCCCGCGTGCGGCATCGCGCCTGCGAATCCGAACGTGCCCGGCCCGAGCATCTCCTTGCCTGCAGCGATCATCGCGCTCATGGCGGCGGCGTGCATCATGCCGCCCGTAGAGATGCGCTTGACGCCCAGCGCGCCCACCTGCTCGACCGTCAGCTGCTCCTTGCGGGGCCCGCGCACGATATTGAACGGCCGGTCGATGGAGCGACAGACCTCGCGCACTTCGTCCGAGGTGTTGAGCCCTGGCGCGAAGAGAACATCCGCGCCGGCTTCCTGAAACGCCTGTAGGCGCTTGATCGTGTCCGCCAGATCGGCGCGACCGTGCAGATAGTTTTCCGCGCGGGCGCACAGCATGAACTTGAACGGCAGCTTCCGCGCCGCCTCGGCCGCCGCGCGCACACGATCAGCCGCCTTCTCGATGGAGTGGATCGGATCGGCCTTGTCGCCGGTGAAGTCCTCGATCGACCCGCCCACAAGACCAGCCTCGGCGCCCTGCCGGATCGTCTCGGCGCAGTCTTCAGGCGTCGGCCCGAATCCATCCTCGAGATCGGCCGCCAGCGGAATGTCGATCATCGGCGCCATGGCGCGGATATGTTCGACGACGGCGGCCCGCCCGGCATTGTAATCGGGAAAGCCGATGGATCGCGCATAGCCCGCGCTGGTCGTGGTCAGCGCCTTGAAGCCGAGGCCCGCAAGTATGCGCGCCGAACCCGGGTCCCACGGATTGGGGATCACGAACACGCCCGGGGCCTTGTGCAACGCCTCGAACGCAGCCGCTTTTTCTGCCTGTGTCTTCATGGGGAGGTCCTCCGGGTTCTTGTTATTCCCTGCTTCTATCCGCCAGACACGCAGGCAACCACGGCGAAAATCTCATGCCCTGCCGCATCCCGCTTTACGCGCGCGTGCAGGCGTCGCATCAAGATGGTTCACGTGGGAGGATTTCATGCGTTCATTCATCCTGGCCGGCCTGTTGATGGCCGCAGCCCCCGCTGCGATGGCGCAGAATGTCTACGTCACGGCCGATCGCCTGCTCGACGTGACCACGGGGCGGATGATCCAGGACCCCGCCATCGTGATCCAGGACGGCGTCATCACGGCGGTCGGCCCGAAGGCCTCAACGCAGGTGCCCTCCGCAGCTGAAGTCATCGAACTGCCCGGCGTCACGTTGCTGCCCGGCCTGATCGACATGCACACCCACCTCGACAGCGACCCCACCTTCGGTGGCTTTTCGGGCCTCACCGTCACGGACTCGTTCTGGAGCATGATTGCCGTCCCGAATGCGAAGGTGACGCTGGAAGCCGGCTTCACGACCGTTCGCAATGTCGGCTCGGGCGACTGGAACGACGTCGCCCTCAAGCAGGCCATCGAGATGGACCGCATCGAAGGCCCGCGCATCATCCCGGCCGGCTATTCCTTCGGCGCCACGGGCGGCCATTGCGACTCGACCGGCCTGCCCCCTTCGTTCGACGCGCACAGCCCCTACAATGTCGACAGCCCGGATGAAGGCCGCAAGCGCGTGCGCGAGGTCCGCAAATACGGCGCCGAGGTGATCAAGATCTGCGCCACCGGCGGCGTCTTCTCGCACAACACCGAGCCAGGCCAGCAGCAGCTGACGCTCGCCGAGATGAAAGCCATCGTCGAGGAAGCGAAGATGTGGGGCCTGCGCGTCGCCGCACACGCTCACGGCGCATCGGGCATCCGCGATGCGGCGCTCGCCGGCGTCACCACGGTCGAACACGCCAGCCTGATCGACGACGAAGGCATCGCGGCGGCCAAGAAGATGGGCACCTTCCTGTCGATGGACATCTACAACACCGACTACACCCAATCCGAAGGGCCCAAGAACGGCGTGATGGAAGACAATCTGCGCAAGGACCGCGAAGTCGCGGAAGTCCAGCGCCAGGGCTTCAAGCGCGCGCTGCAGGCCGGCGTGAAGATGGTCTACGGCACCGACTCTGGCGTCTATCCGCACGGCGACAACGCGAAACAGTTCGCCGTCATGGTGCGCTATGGCGCAACGCCGCTGCAGGCGATCCAAGCGGCGACGATCAACGCCGCCGATGCGCTCGGCTGGAAGGGCAAGGTCGGCGTCGTGCAGAAGGGCGCGTGGGGCGATCTCGTCGGCGTCATGGGCGATCCCACGAAGGACGTCACGCTGCTGGAATCGCCAGTCTTCGTGATGAAGGGCGGCGACACGGTGAAGGCGCCAGAGTAACCGGCTCTTCAATCGGACCCGTCACTGCGCATGCATGGTTAGCCGCGCATTAATCGTAAGGATTCACGCAGCGCGTTTAAACCTTCCGCTACCCGATCTTGGCAGGGTTTCCCCCAAGGGGACGGCAGGAGACTGCCGAAATGGCAAGGATGGACGCAGACACTGACAGCGCAGGCGGCCTTAACCTGGCCGAGCGCATCCGCCGTCTCGCCAACGGCCGGAGCACGCTGGACGTCGCCCAGTTCCAGTTCATCGGCATCGCCGATATCCGCCAGCGCTATGGCCCTCGCTGGGCCGAAAAGCGCGACCGCGTCAGCCAGGTCGCGCATCATTTCATCACCCGCCGCATCGCGCCCGACGATGTGCTGATCGCCGGCGCCGACGGCTTCCTGCTGGTGTTCGGCAGCTGCGCCGGCGTCCTCGCCGACCAGGCCGCACGCCGCATCGCGACCGAACTCAACACCTTCTTCCTCGGCGAGCCGGATCTCAACGACACCCAGATCGGCACGCAACATCATTTGATGAGCATCGACGACTTCGCCGCGGCCTTCGGCGCGATGCTCGCCAATCTGCACAAGGCCGCCGAAGGCGCACCTGCAGGCCGCTACACGGTGAAGATGAGCTTTACGCCGGTGTGGAATGCGCGCGGTGGCGCCCTGTCGGTCTTCTTCGTGACGCCGCTGGACGCCGCAACCGGCGTCCCCCTCGACTGGGACCGCGCCAGCAGCCGCCATGCCGACATGGACGAGCGCAAGCTCAAGGCGTCCGAGATCGCAATGCGCGCACTTTGGACCTCCGGCGGGCGCGCCATCGTCGGCGTCGCGCTTCATGCATCGACCCTCAACAGCCAGCAGGGCATATCGCGCATCGTGCAGGCGATGGCAGGCTTCGACCGGCGCACGGCGCGCTATCGCCTGCTCCGCGTCAGCTGCATCGAGCCGGGCTATCCGCGCATCTATCTCGAAGACATCATGCGCACGATGCGGCCGCACGCGCCCAACATCGCGCTGGGGCTGAACTGGCAGGAACCTGATCTCGCCTCCATCCTGAATTTCAAGCCGACGGCCATCGGTTTCACGATACCGCCGCGCGCGCTCGAACATGCCTCCACGCGCGGGGAGATTCACGGCCGCGTCGCCGCCGCAATCGAACAGGCGCGCGGCCACGGTGTGCTCGTCGGCGTCGAGGGCGATCTCTTCCCGGATCAGGCAATGCATTTCCTGCAGCAGGGCGTCAGCTTCATCTGCTCGCCCCGTATCTGGCCTTTGCGCGACCAGCTGACCTCCGCAGAAGTCTGGCCCGCGACGCGCCTTCTGGCGATGACGCAGAAGACAGACGCGGCCTGATACCGGCGCGTCCTAACCCGTACGTAATGACAGTCTACGCAGCGACGCGCTGTTGCGATGCCTGCGAGAACTGGTAAGTTTCCGGCGCCGCGCGGGGTTGGCCGCGTAGATAGAAAACACAGGCGGAGACGTCCCCATATGAAAAGCAGAATTCTCGTGGGCGTCATCGCCCTCGGCCTCGCAGCGCCGGCGTTCGCCGACGACAACGACACGCTGAAGAACGTCATCGCAAAGGGCACGATTGTGCAGGCCGAGATGCAGGGCCAGGCGCTTGAGCTCACCATGACCTACAAGGCCGACGGCACCTACACCGCCGCGACAGGCGGACAGGAACTCGGCGGCGGCACGTGGAAGATCGATGGCGACAAGCTGTGCACCGCGTCCCAGCTCGGCGAAAGCTGCACAGCCTATCCGACCGGCAAGGCGCCGGGCGATTCATTCAAGCTCACCCACGCGACGCTGGGCGAGATCACCGTCAAGATCAAGGAATAGGACCGAGCCATGAAACGCATCATCGCAATCTCGATCGCCGCGCTCATCGCTGCGCCCGCCTTCGCCCAGACCACGACGGTCCAGGAAGTCACGACCAAGGGCATGGTCATGGATGCCGGCGGCATGAAGTTCGACGTCGCCTACAAGCCGGACGGCTCGCTGGCCGTCACCATGGACGGCGCCGATGTAGGCCTCACCGGCACGTGGCGCATCGACGGCGACAAGCTGTGCACCACCTCGAACTTCAACCCGGTTGAAGAGTGCGCGGTGTACCCCGCCGGCAAGAAGTCGGGCGACTCGTTCGAAGTGACCGGCTCGCAAGGCACGGCGATGGTCACGATCAAGTAGGAGCTTTCTCGCGTCCGAGAATCGGCACGCCCCGCATCGCAAGGTGCGGGGCGTTTTCGTTCAGCCGATCTTCGCCATCCACGCCACAGCAGCGTCGAGGATCTCGTCCATTACCTCCGCATCCTTCCGGCCTGACTTCGCGGGCACGTGGAAGGAATGATCGGCGTGATCGACAAGCTGTAGCTTCGCGCGCTTGCCCAACGATTTCACCGTCGCCTGCAGCAGCGGCGTCTCGGCGAACTCGTCCTTCGTCCCCTGCAGGAACAGCATCGGGACTTTTACTGACCCCAGATGCTCGGCGCGCTCGACACCGGCCTTGCCGGGCGGATGGAGGGGCCAGGCGAAGAAGACGAGACCGGCGACGCCAGGCAACGCCTCAATCCCCTGCGCCTGCGAGGTCATCCGCGCGCCGAACGAACGACCGCCCGCAAGCAGGGGCAGACCGCCAGCGAGCTTCGCCGCATGCGCCACCGCTGCCCGCACCACAGCATGGGCCACGGGCGGATTGTCCGGCCGCTTCGAGCCCTTTTCCATGTAGGCGAAGTTGTAGCGCAACACGGCAACGCCAAGCGCCTCAAGCCCGTCGGCCGTTGCGGCCATGTGCTTGTGCGTCATCCCCGCGCCGGCGCCATGCGCCAGCACGAGCACAGCCTTGGCGTCCTTCGGCTTCTGCCACAGCGCAGAGACCGTCGAGCCGTCCGCCAGCGTGATGGAGCGTTCCTTTGCAGTCATGCTGGGGCGCTCACGCTGCAGCGCTCACTGCGGCGTCGGCGCGGCGGGAGCAGGCGCAGCAGGAACCGGCTTGCGGAAGCGCAGCGTCATGCGATCGCTCTCGCCGATCGCCTCGTATGTCGCCTTGTCATAGCCCTCGGCCTCGGGAGAGCCCGGCTCAGGCGCCATCAGGTTAGGCGGCAACATCCAGACCGGATGGTCCGCCGTGTCCTTCGGGTTGGCGTTGATCTCGGAGCTTTCCTCGAGAACGAAGCCCGCCCGCTCGCCAAGCTGGACCACATAGCTCTCAAGCACATAGCCGTCGCTGGCGCCGGGGTCCTGATCCATCGCGGACGGCAGCCTGTGCTCCACCACGCCCAGCACGCCGCCCGGCTTCAGTGCCCGGAAAGCGTCGGCGAAAACCTTGTCGGCGAAATGGTCCGACATCCAGTTGTGCACATTGCGGAAGGTCAGCACCACATCTGCCGAACCATCGGGCGCCACGCCCGGGCTGGTCGGCGAGACAACCGTGAGCGTGATGTCGCCGTAGATTTCGGGCTTGGCGAGATAGGCGGCCGTGTAGGCGTCCACATTGCGGCGCGCATAGTCCGAAGAGGCAGGATCAAGGTGGGCCGCATAGAGCTTGCCGCCTCCCTGTTTCAGCCAGGGCCCGAGGATGGCGGTGTACCAGCCGCCGCCCGGCGCGATTTCGACCACCGTGTCCGAAGCCTTCAGCCCAAAGAAATTCAGCGTCTCCACCGGATGGCGCCACTGGTCGCGCGCTTTCTCGGTCGGCAGGCGCCATTCGCCCGCGACAGCCCATTCCAGCGACCCGGCAGCCGCGTCGGCCCCCGTGGCCGGCGCCTCGCCATTGGCGCCGGGGGCAGACGTCGCGGCCTCTCCGCCACAAGCGGCCACAAGGCCCGACAGAATGGTCGCCAGCAGCAAATGAGCGGGTTTCATGTGGTTTTCCCAGTGACCGGCGCCCCATGCGCCGGAAATGACTTTATCCATCTGGCGTCACTTGACCACCGGGGGAGGCATTCCCAATTCGAAGGGCGAGGCGCTGCAGATGCAGGCCTTGGAGGCCAAGGCGCAGACCATCTGGTGGCGCCGCGAATGGCCTTGGAACGTCAACCCCCGCGTGCGCCGCTGCGCCCGCCTGTTGCTTGAACGAGGACAGACATGAGCACTTTCGATTTTTCCCCCCTGTACCGCACCGTGGTCGGCTTCGACCGCCTGGCGAGCCTGATCGACACAGCGCAACGCCTTGACGGCGCGCAGGGATATCCGCCCTACAACATCGAGCAGTCCATCGAGGACGAGAGCACCTACGCCATCGAACTGGCGGTCGCCGGCTTCGGCGAGGATGATCTCGACCTCGAAGTGAAGGAAGGCCAGCTTGTCGTTGTCGGCAAGAAGGATGGCGGAACCGAGAACCGCAAATTCCTGCACCGCGGCATCGCCGAGCGCGGTTTCATCCGTCGCTTCCAGCTGGCTGACCATGTCGTCGTGTCCGGCGCCAACCTGAAGAACGGCCTGCTCCGCATCGAACTTCGCCGCGAACTTCCCGAGGCGATGAAGCCCCGCAAGATCGCGATCGGAGGCGAAGCTGCCCAGACCAACGTGATTGAAGGCCGCCGAACCAAGGTATCAGCCGCGTAAGGAGAAGGTTGTCAGACGAAACGGCAGTGAGCCGGATCAGGTCCCTCGTCCCCTCCCCCTGACGGGCCCTGATTGTGGATCCTGCTGACGAGAGCGGCGCGCCCCTTTGGAGCGCGCCGCTTTTCGTTTCATTTGGAACGAGCGGGGGCGCCGCAACGCGCACTCGCGGCGGCTTCCACCGTCATCATGCGCATGACGAACTCGCCCGTGATCTGTTCCGCATTTTCAACGTCGAGGCCGAGCGCCCCGAAGGCAGCGCGCGCCTCCTCCCGCGTCTTGAAGCGACCTTCCTCCGCGTCGATGCTGAACAGGGCGAGCTTCCGGTCCTGGTCGTTGAGCGCTTCGTCGACGACGCGCGAGGCGCATTCACACGCAGTACGCTCCGCCTCTCCGCGTTCCTTGACGCAGACTGCCGTCAGGCGCCCGGAAAGGTCGCCCCCGCCGGCGGCGCCGCTGCAGGCCGACAGCCCGATTACAGCCGCAAGCATCAGGCCAGATGCGACAACGCTTTTCATGATGGCTCCCGATGGTCTGCGCGCGTGCTGCAGAGATGCCGGACCCTGCACACCATGTGCTGCGCGCGAATCTCCCATGGAGCCGACGCGCCAGACCTAGCAGAGGCCGGCCGCATGGCCAGCGCCGCGTCAGAACCCGCTCGTCCCTGCAACGATCTGGTCGACCATGCGCTGGGCGACCTCCGGCCACATGATGCAGACGATGGCGATGCCTGCGAGCGCGCCGCCAAGGTGGCCGGCATGCGCAACACCGGGAAGCGAACCGGTGGTCGAGGCCCAGGCCGAGGCGACAATGTAGATGATCGAAAACACGAAGGCCGGCATGGGAAACATGTACAGGACCTGGATTTCCGACATTGGCGAGAACATCGCAAACGCAAGCACCAGGCCCGATATCGCCCCCGAGGCGCCGAGCGCCCGGTAGTTGGGATCCCTGAAATGCTCAAGCCACATGAGCGCCGAACTACCGATCAGCGACCCCATGTAGATGAGCAGGAACGGCCCTATCCCCAGGCCGCGCTCGAACGCAGGGCCAAGACTCAACAGCGCATACATGTTGAGCATCAGGTGGATCGGCCCGCCATGAATGAAGGCCGAGGACACCCACCTGTACCATTCATTGTTCCGGCGGATCCGCGACACGTCGAAGATCAGCTTGTCCAGCAGCTGCGGATTCGACAGCGCCGCGAACGACAGTCCGATATTGGCCGCGATCAGCAGGAGCGAGACGGGCGCCGAAAAAAGGTCCTCAAGGCCTCCCATGCAACGCGTCCTGCCCGGCTATCAGCTGCGCTCTTCGGCCGGCGCGTCGTCTGCCGATGCTGCGTCATCAGCCGCGGCGTCAGTCACATCATCAGCGGCCGGGGCATCGTCCTGCATCGCGACCTGATCATCAGCGGCAGCGTCGACGGTTTCGACATCCTCGGCAGCGTCTTCCGCGTCGCCGGACTCCTCGCCCGCGCCGGAAGCTTCCGTACCCGCCGCATCGCCACGGCCGCGGCCACCACGCCGACGGCGACGGCGCTTGCGTCCACCGCCCTCGCCTTCTTCGCGCGCAGCGGACTGTCCTTCGCCATCGCCCGCGGCCTCGGAGCCTTCGCCTTCACCGGCGTCATCCGACGCCACCGGAGCGGCCTGCGGCTGTTCCACGCGTTGCGGACGCAGCAGGTAAACGGTTGCGCCGGCAGCGTCGGTGAACGCCTTCAGCTGTTCGATCGTCTGCCCGCTCACGAACTTGCGGCGCAGCTCGCGGAACGAGCGCGCGGCCGAACGCAGCGGCGCAAGCGTCATCGGCTCTTTGCCGATAGCGAGCGAGAACGTCTCCGCGCCCGCGAGCGAGCTCTCGAGATTTTCCGCAGCCCACGGCAGGAAGAACGCAGCAAGGTCTTCGGCGAAGATCGGCGCCAGCGTTTCCTTGAGATCGTCGAACGCCGCGAACGGGCCCGAAGCGGTCGGCGCGGTCATGAACTCGCACCATTTGGCGACGAACTCGCCGTCCTTCTCGATGATCTTGGCGGGCGTCGGATCCTTCAGCATCTGGATCAGCTGGCCCGCGATGGCAAAGTCGGCGATCGAAGGACGATCACCGAAGATGAAGAGGTGCTTGCGCAGGTGGTCGTCGAGCAGCTTGACGAATTTCTTGAACGACTTCTCGACGACATCGCCAAGGTCGCCGTCGACCTGCATCAGTTTCAGCTGGCCCGTCATCGTCTCGATGGCGCGGTCTTCGCTGGCCTTGCGGTCATCCGGCTGGCTCGTGACGTAGTATTCGTCGATAGCGCGCTGGGCGGCGATCTTCTGGTCCTTCTTGCGCGACCAGCGATAGTGGAACACGCCCTTGGCCAGCCACGAGTCGGCATATTCCTCGAGCACACAGGCAAGGAAGGCGAGCGCGGGATCTGACGGCGTCGCCGAAGGCTCGGGCCGATCAGCCTCGAGCGCCTCGATCAGCGGCGTCGTGTCGTGCACCGCATAGCCGGACTCGGTCACCAGCACCGGCAGCGTCGCAAAGCGCGACAGGCGCTTCAGCTCGCTTTCCGATTCCTGGGTGCGCGGGACCCAGTCGAAGGCGAATGACTTGTATGTGAGGTACGACCTCATCTTGGTCGAATAGGCCGAGGTCTCGGCGCCGAACAGGCGATAGGTCATCCATGTCTCCGGAAAGCGCGCGGAAACTACGCGGGATGTGTCGCGGAAACAACCGCCGTTTTGCGGCTTCAAACGCGCGATTTCCCTTGATTCACCGATGATTGCCAGCTTCCCAACGACGCAGGCGCTTATCCGCTCCCCGGGTTTGCCCTGCCCGCGTTAAGCGGCTATCCACCCGGCCTCAACCGCCGGGCTCTCCGAATGCGCGTGCTACATGTCATGGCTGGCGCCCGGGAAGGCGGTGCTGAGAACATCATGCTCGAGAGCGTGATGGCGCTGTCGGATGCAGGTGTCGAGCAGGCCGTGGTGACTCGCGCCAGCAACCCCTTCCGCCTCGACCGCATCCGCAACAAGGGCGTCCGCGTCGAGACCGCCGGCTTCAATCGCTACTGGCCCTTTCCGACGCGGAGCATCATTGCGCGCACCATCCGCGATTTCCGGCCCGAGGTGATCCAGTACTGGATGGGCCGCGCCGGCGAGTTTGCGCCGCAGGCCTATCGTTCGCGTTCGGTCGCCTGGTATGGCGGCTACTACAAGCCTGCGCGGTTCCGGAACTGCGAGTGGCATGTCGGCCTCACGCAGGACCTGCTGCGCCATATCCGCGAACAGGGCGTCGCCGAAAACCGCTCCGCCATCGTCCACTCCTACGCCGATCTTGCCGGTGAGGCGCCCGCAGACCGCACGCAGTTCTCAACGCCCGCTGACGCGCCTGTCGCGCTGGCCCTGGCGCGTCTGCACGAGAAGAAGGGGCTCGACACGCTGCTTGATGCTGCTGCGATGGTTCCGGGGCTGTATGTCTGGATCGCAGGCGAAGGCCCGCTCGGGGCGGAGCTGAAGGCGCGCACGACGCGGTTGGGTCTTGATGAGCGCGTGCGCTTCCTCGGGTGGCGCAATGATCGTGGCGCGTTGCTCGCTGCATCGACGCTTGTGGCCTTCCCTTCGCGCTATGAACCCTTCGGCACGGTGACTGTGGACGCATGGGCGGCGGGCCGTCCCCTCGTCGCCGCCGATGCAGTGGGACCGGCCGCCTATGTCGTCGACGGCGTCAACGGCCTGCTGGTTCCGCGCAATGATCCCGCAGCGCTTGCCAGCGCCATGCGCCGTGTGATCGAGGACCCGGGACTTGCCGCTCAACTCGTCGCCGGCGGCCGCGCCAGCCACGAAGCAGCCTTCACGCGCGAAGCCTTCGTGCGGGACTCGCTGGCCTTCTACGCGCGCGTCGCGAAGGGCGGCTGAAGTCAGGGCAGCTGCGTCATCACGCTGAAGTCGATGGTTGGCTGCGCGGGCGAGTTCGTGCCGACAATTGTCGAACCCTGCTGGTCGATCCAGTAATAGCTCGCCCCTGAGTCGACCTTGTAGGTCTGGCCCGTCGCCTGATCGACCACATCGGTCTGATCCATCGTGCTGTTCTGCCAACGCCGGCTGAGATCATCCGACGCGGAGCCGGATGAACCGCCCGAACCGGACGAGACCGGAGAGCGCGATGCGATCAACGCCGACATCTGGTTCGCCGCATCGCGACTGATCGTGTTGATCTGGACGACCATTTCCTGGTTGGCCTGCGCCCATCGCGGATCCACCTTGCGGGAGGTGAGCATTGTGGTGATCGCTTCGGCTCCCTCGGCGGCGCGCTCCTTCGGCGCGATGAAACCGGCAAAGGCGGATATCTGCCAGATGCCGAAACCTTCGGCTCCGTATTGCGGCAGCGATCCCGTGATGTAGGTCGCGATCTGCACCGCGCCGAAAAGATCCTTTCCGCAGCTGAACTCCGCAAGCGCCACGTCGGCGCGCTGGAAGGCGCCGGGCGGCGTGCTCGCCGCGAGCGTGTCGTTCACATTTGCCGCCAGCTCGGCCTGATTGTTCAGGCTGGTGATCTTCAGCGTTCCACACCGGGCGCGGAAACGCTGCTGGAGATAGTCGGGCAGCATCTGTTCGGCTGTCTTGTAGTTCAACAGGATTGCTTCGCCATTGCGGCTGCCTTCAACCATGCCCAACTGGCGCTCCATCTGCGTGAGCGTCTTGAACAGCGGCATGTTGGGATCGCCCGAGAACGCAAAGACCTTCCCGTCAGGCGAAGTCATATCGACGGAATCCAGCAGGCGAAGGGGCGAGGGGCGCGTAACGCCGCCCTGAACGCGCCAGCCCTTCGGGACTTGCGAGACATAGGCCCCTTCGTTCGGCTCTTTCCAATCGACGAAACTCATCTTGGGAGCGTCGGCTGCCGGAGCCGGGTCCCTGGAACCTGAGATGCGAACGCCGCGCAACAGACCGGAGAAGACTGGCTGCAGCGCATCGTACTGCTCGCGCGGCGCAGAGGTGAGGTACCAGTATCCAACCATGCCGGCGTCAGACTGCGTGTAGGCGAAGCTCGCCTGCGCGACCGTATCGCCCGCTTCGCCGAACATGCGTACCGCGTTCGATCCAAGCGGCGATGGCTTGCCCCAGGTGATTGCGCTGCCGTCTTTCTTCGCGAAGTCAGTGAGTACGGCGGCAGGCGTCGGCATCTTCGCGGCGCTCGCCACGAACATCGGCCAGACCACGGCGCGTGCGCCCGAAGGCCCCGTGAAAACGATAGGACCCTTGCCATCTTCCGCACGGTTGGCGTTCCAGCCATCCCGCAATTGCAGGCTGAGATTTGGCTCCGGCCGGACTTCAACCCAGCCATCGATTAGTTGCGGTTCTTCTGTCGCTGGCATTTGTCCCTGTCCGGCATCTTCGACAGCAGCAGCCACATCATCGCCGCCGCCGCATGAAGCAAGCAGCAGCGCGAGCGCCATGACTGCTGCCCCGGCCATGGAGGCGGTGTGTGTTGATCGCATGAGCCTGCTCCTGCCCGTCCTTATCAAAAGCGTACTGGCAGGCGGAACGGGATCAATGGGCCGGAACGAATTCCGCGTCAGCGCTGCGAAGGATCAGACTTCCAGCAGAAGCGCCGTTGCATCGTCCGATGTCTTGAATCGGCCGATCTTTGCGTCGTCCTCGGGGGATGCTTCCATGTCGCGAAGCTCTCGCATAAGCGGACCGAGGCCGCGTGCGATCACCGCGTCGATCAGCCCCTCATCCGTGTAACGCCCATAGGGAGACACCAGCCGATAGAAGCCGTCCGTCATCACCAACACCTTCGTCCCCGCAGGCGCAGGCGCATCCTGATAGACAATGCGCGAGGCTGCTTCCGTCTGCACGCCGAACACCCAATAGCCTTTCGGCGTGTTGTGCATCGCGCGCACATCCTGCAACCATTTCAGCCTGTCTTCCGGCGTCATCGCCATCACGGTCTTGGCGCGGCCCTGCTCGTCGGAAGCCTTGCCGGTTTCACCGAACACGCTGACGACGCCGTCGGGCGATTTCACGATGGCGATGCTATCGCCCAGCGTCGCGCCCTCGATCCGCCCCTTGCGCACGCGCACCCAGGTGGCGGCGGCGGTGGGGTAGCTCGACAGCGGCGCATCCTTCAGCGGGATCTTCACCTCGCGTTCCACCGCAGCACGGATGCGCGGCAGCAGGCGCCCGAACCACGCCTGCGGAATCTCGCGCGGATCAGCCGGGCCCTTGACGATCTCGGCGGCAAAGATTTCCGCGTAACGCGCCGCGTCTGACTCCGCCGTCTTGAAGATGCGCACCGGGCCAACATCGGTCGCGCCATCGATCACGCAGGCCCAGGCCGCCGCTTCATCGAACGCATAGCGATCATCGCCCGTGCCGGTCTTCATCCCGCCGCCCAGCTTGGAGCCGGGGAAGGAGATCGAGTCGATGAGTTTCAAGCCGAACTCCTGAGGAAGTCGCCACGTGATGCGCCTAGAGCCATGAGGAGACTCTCAAAGTCAACGTGATGGCGGGCGCAAATTCTGCTTTGATCCAGCAGAACGCCATCGGGGGGAATCCCATGACCATTGTTGTTCTCGGAACGCTCCGCTTTCCGCCTGCCAGCATGGCGGCGGTGCTGCCTCACCTTCGGGAGCTGGTGGAGACGACGCGGGCGCGGGACGGATGCATTGCCTACGACGTCGCCGAGGATCCGTTCGATCCTGGGCTTATCCGCTTCTCGGAACTCTGGCCCGACATGGCCTCGCTCGAAGCGCACCTGAAGGCGCCGCATATCGAGCCGTGGCGCGTGGCGGCGCGAGGCGCCGGTCTCATGTCGCGGAGTTTCACGGCCTACGAAGCGGCAAACCCGAAACCGGTCTGATCGGGCTCGGCTATGCCGTCTTCGGCTTCATCGCCTGCGAGAAGTCGGCCAGCGTCTGGATGTAGTCGCCGCTTTCGCGCAGGCGCTGGACATAGAGTTCAAGGATCTGGCGGGCGGCGACGCCGGGCTCCAGCCCGCACTTCTCCGCCTCTTCCGAGAACAGCTTCTTCGATTCAGGATCGAGCCTGACGGTGAGCGGCTGGCGGTTTGCTGTCTTCGACATTTGTGATTCCATCAGCAGCTATCGGGAGCCCCCCGACGCCTGTAGCGAGAATCACCTTGCAAGCATTGCCATGGCATTGCAATAGCAATGCATGGCCAGACCACCCGCCACGCAGGGCACCAAGCCCTTCACCGTCGTGCTGCCCGAAAAGGCAGCCGAGCGCCTTGAAATATTGGTGGATTCTGGCCTATATGGCTCGAACCGGGCCGAGGTTGCGCGGAACATCATCCTCCAGCACCTCCAGGAACTCTGGAAGTCCGGCAAGCTCCCCGGCTGAGCCGGAACGACGCGTCCATCCACAGCCAAACCCTTTGAAACCGGGCCTCCACAGGCGTCTGTAAGACTTTGTTAACCATTGGCGGCTGATGGTACCCATGAGCCGCTGGGAGCTGCTAAAAGATGCTCCCGGCTGCAGGCGAAGGAGGACGCGCCCTATGTCGATGCAGACCATCACCACCGCCGATCCGATCGAGTTCTGCCCCGCCGCCGCCTGCGCCGCCGCCATCGTGCGGCTAGAGGGCTTCATCGACCATGTCGCCCGCCTGCATGACGAGGCGCGGTTGGCCGGCTCGCCCGAACTGATGAAGCAGCTCGAGGCGATCTCGGACGAACTCATCCTCGCCGCCGACGACGCCCGCGATCGCCTCGCCCATGTCGAAGCCGTCTCCGCTGCCGGCGCGATGGCGCAACTGCTGGCTGCGATCCGCGACGTGCGCGTGCGAGACGAAGCCGAGCGCGAACGTGCGAAGGACCTCGAAGCCCGCGCCATCCACTTCCTCGCCGGCGCCAATCTCTACGACGCTCAGTTCTGCCGCTCACTCAGCGGCACAATGCTGGGCGGCAGGCTGCACGCGCCCGCGCGCCGCGCGCAGGCGATCCAGATGTCGTCCTGATACGTCCTGTTCTCCGCACTTGCGGAGGCCTGCGCGAAAGCGCACGCTTGGCGCGGTCGTGGGAGGACGGGATCATGAAAATCAGGCTGGCTGTGTGCGCCTTGATCGGCGCACTTGGAATGTCGACACACGCATTCGCGCAGGAAGCCTATCTCGGCGAGATCAGGCAGTTCGCATCGAACTACTGCCCGCGCGGCTGGGCGCCAGCCGATGGCGCAACGCTTCAGATCGCGCAGAACACCGCGCTGTTCAGCCTGCTCGGCACAACCTATGGCGGCGACGGGCGCGCAACCTTCGCGCTTCCCCGCATCTCCCCACCCATGAGCAGCGCAGCCCCGGCTGCATCGCCAGGCCAGGCTGGCGGAGAAGCCCGCATCTACGAGCATTGCGATCTTGGCGGATGGAGTGTGCCGCTGGGCCTTGGCGATCATCGCGCAAATGACCTCGCCCGTCCGCCCTATAGCGACAACAACGTCTCAGCCGTGCGCGCCTCGCCCGGCTGGACGGTGACGCTGTTCGACGGCGCCAATCTGGACGGGCAGTCGGTGACCGTGACCGGCGAGAACAGATGCCTTGTCGCACAGGGCTTCAACGACATGACGTCGAGCATTCGCGTCACCCGCGCGCCGCCGCCGGAACAAGCGGGGCAAGCTGGCGTTACTTGCATAGCGCTGCAAGGCGCCTTCCCCTCGCGACCGTAGTTTGGCGCCTTTGACCCGTATCAAGCGCGTCCGCCTTAATGCGGCGCAGCCTTTCTGCCTGAGGCGGAGATGGAGTTGCTTCGATGCGCACGAAATTGATCCTGATATCAGCCGGTCTGCTTGGCCTCGCGACAGCCTGCGCCCCACCCGCGACCGAGGCGCCCGCCGCCGAAGCCCCAGCGACCCCCGCCGTGGAGGTTGCCGCGGCGCCCCGGCCGGTCACGCTTCCCATCAGCCTCAACGCTGCGATGGTGGCGCTGGTCGATCACGCGTCCGAACCGCTGTGGCTTGACGCCTATGAACCGCCGACGACCGACGCCGGCTGGCGCGAAGCCGAACACCACGCCTACCAGATGGCCGTGGGCGGCAAGCTGATCCAGCTCGCCGGAACCGGCCCCAACGACGCCACATGGGTCGCCGATCCCAACTGGATCAGGATGGCCGATGAAATGAGCGCAGCCGGCATGGACGCCCTGGCCGCCACAAAGGCGCGCAACGTCGCCCTGCTGAACGCGGCGGGTGATCGGCTCGTGGCGGCATGCGAGTCCTGCCACACCGAATACAAGCTGGGCCTGCCCTCGATGGGCATCTACAAATCGCCCGACTATCCGACGCCCGAGCGGTAGCGGGCAAAAGCTGGCTCAGCCGCCCAGACGCGCCATTTCTGCGTCGGAGAGTTCGTAATTGCCGTAGACGTTCTGCACGTCGTCGCAGTCTTCGAGCTCTTCGAGCATCTTCATCAGCTTGTCGGCGTTCTCGCCTTCGACCTGCACCGTGTTGAGCGGCTTCCAGATCAGCGCGGTCGATGTTGCAGCGACCTTGATCTTGCCTTCGAGGGCGGCTGCCACCTCGGCCAGTTCGGAGCGCGCCGTGTAGATGTAGTGACCTTCTTCATCGCTGGAGACGTCAGACGCCCCCGCTTCAAGCGCGGCTTCCATGATCGCGTCTTCGGTGCCGGCGTTCGGCGGATAGACGATCTCGCCGACATGTTCGAAGCCCGACGACACCGCGCCCGTCTGGCCGAGGTTGCCGCCATGATGGGTGAACGAGGTGCGCACGTCGGTGGCCGCGCGGTTCTTGTTGTCGGTCGAGCATTCCACGATCAGGCCTACGCCGCCGGGCGCGAAACCTTCATAGCGGATCGCCTCGTAGTTTGCGCCGTCGCCACCGGCGCCCTTGTCGATGGCGCGCTGGATATTGTCCTTCGGCATCGAGGCCGCCTTAGCGTTGTTCACGGCAAGGCGCAGGCGCGGATTGAAGTTCACGTCCGCCATGCCCGTCTTGGCGGCGACCGTGATCTCTTTCGCCAGCTTGGAGAACAGCTTGGCCTTGGCCTTGTCGGCCTTGCCCTTGCGATGCTGGATGTTGGCCCACTTGCTATGGCCGGCCATGGAAATACTCGCGTTCAAATGTGTGCTGGCCCCCAAAGGGGGCGGATGGCCCGCATAGCCGAGAGCGCCCTCCGGACGCAAGCTTTCCGGCCCCCAAACCTTCCAGCCCGATGGCGCCGTCCTAACGGGCGGATATCCCGTCTGACCGAGGTTTCATGCGCGCACCCATCGCATGTGCTGCAAGGGGCATTATGCTGTCGGCGTTCGAATCCTCAGGGAAGCCTTCCATGAAACCTCTTGTGCTGGTTGCGGCGCTGGCTCTTGCCGCCTGCAGCGGCGAGCCCGCCGGTGGAACGGATGTGGCCCTTCCGGTCGAGGAGGTTGTCCCTGCCGCCCCGCCGCCCACGCCTGCCCCCGCACCCGACCTGCCGGGGCCCGTCGCCGGGCGCTGGAGCTTCACGGAATCCCGGGACGGCGTGATCACGCCGCACGAGGGCATGTGCCTGGTCCACCAACCGTCGCTCAGGCAGGCCTACGGCTTCTATCGACTGCCCCAGGACGGCTGTGCGCCGGCGACTTTCCGCCAGGAGGGATCGAGCATTCTCGGCTCCCAGACCTGTGGCGACACCCGGACCGAGATCACGATCACGGGCAACCTCGCGTCGGCCTACACGATGACGGAAGTAATGGTTGCCGGAAATGCGCTTCCGCCCACGTCAGGCCAACCCGCGTCGGGCACAACGACCATCATCACCATCGCCACACGCACCGGGGATTGCTCAGGCCAGCCCGAGCCCCCGCCGCTCCCCGAACCCGTTGAGCCGCCCGCCCAGTAGGCGCGACCACCGCGCGGGTTCGCTTTCGGCGCGCCGGGGTCTATACCTGCGCCGCAACACGAGGCATGGGCTGGCGCAAGACCGGCCCCCCTCTTCCACCATCTGGCCCGCCTCCCACCTGCACCTGTCTGGAACTGACCATGGCCAACACAGCTCCCCCCTTCAGTGACGATCCGGTCGCCGACCTGATCAGCCTGCTCGACCTCGAGCGCATCGAGGTGAACCTGTTCCGCGGCCTTTCGCCCGACGACGGCATGAAGCGCGTGTTCGGCGGCCAGGTGATCGCGCAGGCGCTGGTGGCGGCCTACCGCACGGTCGAGAACCGGACGTGCCACAGCCTGCACGCCTATTTCATCCGGCCGGGCGATCCGACTGTTCCGATCCTTTACGAGGTCGACCGGTCACGCGATGGCAAGAGCTTCGCAACCCGGCGCGTCACCGCGGTCCAGCATGGCGAGCAGATCTTCAACCTCGCCGCGTCCTTCCAGGTGCCCGAGCAGGGCTTCGTCCACCAGTCGCCGATGCCCGGCGTGCGCATGCCCGACGAGCTGAAGAGCGAGGACGAACTGCGTGCGCTGGCGAAGGACCACATCCCGAAGGAATTCCAGAAGCAGTTCGCCCGCCCGCGCCCGATCGAGCTGAAGCCGGTTGATCCGCGCCAGATGATCAGCCCGGTGAAAACCGAGCCGAAGAAGCAGATGTGGATGCGCGCGCGCGGCGTGGTCGACCCCAACAACATCCCGCTGCAGCAGTGCCTGCTGGCCTACGCCTCCGACATGGGTATCCTCGACACGTCCACCAAGCCGCACGGCGTCAACTGGTTCACTGGCGGCGTGCAGATGGCCTCGCTCGACCACTCCATGTGGTTCCACGAGCCGTTCGATATCTCCGGCTGGCTGCTCTATGCGATGGACTCGCCATCGGCCTCGGGCGCGCGCGGCTTCAATCGCGGCGAGGTGTTCACGGAGGCTGGTACGCTGGTCGCCTCGGTGACGCAGGAAGGCCTGATGCGGCCGCGTGAATCGAAGTTCAAGAACTGAGATTTGCGCACGACCCGCTGCGACATCCTCGCATTGGCTCGTTACCGTGCTGCAACCAATTGCTAACGCGGCGCCATGAACCATGGACATCGCCCGCGAAACTGATTTGATCGCCCGTGGGGCATCGGAGACCGGCATGAAAATCAGCCGCACGCTTGCGTCTGCTTCCTTCGCGGCCCTGCTTGCCGCGTGCAGCGCCAGCGCCGGACAGGATGCGGACTCCCCCACGGCCGATATCGTGACGCCGACCTCGGCGCAGGCCGCCTCGGCGACTGCGCAGGAACTCGTGCCCGCACAACCGCCGGCAAACGGCGCCGCCGTTGATCCGCCTGCCCCGCCCGCCACTGCGGAAGAACCGGCGCAGCCCGCCACATCCCATGTCGCGCTCAAATACCTGATCGGCGACATCGACCCGGCGAGCGACCCGATGTTCGCGCGCATTCCCGACAGGTTTCTCGGCGGCAGCCGCGTCTGGGGCCACAAGGACGCGGTCGACGCCTTCGTACGCATGGCCGAAGACGCCGGGGCCAATGGCTACAAGCTGAAGATCGTCTCGGCCTTCCGCTCGTTCAACGACCAGAAGAAGATCTGGGAAGACAAGTGGACCGGCCGCACGCTGGTGGGCGGCAAGAAGCTCAGCACGTCCCTTCCCGATCCCAAGGCGCGTGCGCTGAAGATCCTCGAATTCTCGTCGATGCCGGGAACCTCGCGCCATCACTGGGGAACGGACTTCGACATCAACGCGCTGGACAACAACTATTTCAACAACACGCGCGAGGGGAAGCGCGTCTATGATTGGCTGACCCAGCACGCCTCCACCTATGGCTTCTGCCAAGTCTACACAAAGAAGAACGACGAGACCGGCCGCACCACGGGCTATGAGGAAGAGAAGTGGCACTGGTCCTACCGGCCGGTCGCCGACTGGTACCTGAAGCAGTATCCCATCGATGTGGGCTATGAGCGCCTCACCGGCTTCGAGGGCGCGGCGACCGCGAAGGACATCAACGTGATCGCCAATTACGTCCAGGGCATCGACCCGGAGTGCAAGCAGTAGCGCCTGCTGGCCATCGCCACTGAACCGTGCCAGCGTTTGGCCGGTCAGGATGGGGTCTGCGATGCGCCTTGCCGTTGCCGCGCTTGCCGTGATCGTGGCGCTGCCCGCAGCGGCGCAGGAACCCATCCCGCGCACGTCTGACGGGAAGCCGGATCTGCAAGGCTACTGGAGCTCCGAATTCATCACGCCGCTGGAGCGGCCTGACGGCATCACCGCGCTGATAGTGCCACCCGACAAGGTGGACGAGGCGATCAAGAAGATGACGCCCGAGATCGGGGAAGTCGTCGATCCGGAAGTTTACTACGTGCCCTTCCCCTCAGGTCTTCTCGAGATGAACGGAGAGTTCCGCTCATCCACCCTGATCGAGCCGGAGGATGGCAAGCTGCCCTTCACCGCTCTCGCGCAGGCCGCCGCAGAGCAGTTCGAATGGTCGTACGACAATCCAGAAGATCGCCCCGGCGCGGAGCGATGCGTCGACGGCCTGATCTATCCGCCGCTGCGCACCGTCAACATGCTTATCCCCATGCAGATCGTGCAAACGCCAGGCGCGCTGCTGTTCGCAGTGGAAGACATGAACCCGGCTCGCATCGTCACGATGACTGCGCCGGTCCTGCCCGAGGCCGTCCGCTCGCGCGCCGGTCAGTCACGCGGCCGGTGGGAGGGCGACACGCTGGTGATCGAGACGGACCACTTCGACGTCACGCATCCGACCGGTATTGAATGGCGCGACGCTGCGCTTGTCACCGATGACAGCCGCGCCGTCGAACGCTTCCGCATGCTTTCGGCTGACAGCATGCTCTACCAGTTCACGGTTGAGGACCCCTCGCTTTATCGCAAACCCTGGCTGGCCGAGTACATCATCGTGCGCGCGGAGCACCCTGTGATCGAGTACGCCTGCCATGAGGGCAATCATGCGCTCGGCAATATCCTGACGGCGGCGCGCATGGGGCTGCAGGAAGAGGACGACGACTAGGCCGATGGCCCGCCATACGCGCTTCTTCTCTGTCGGCTACGAGTTCGTGACACAGGCCGGACTGATCGCGGCGCTGCAGGAACACGGCGTGAAGCGCCTGATCGACACGCGCGATGTCGCCAACTCGCGGCGCGCGGGGTTTTCAAAGAAGCTGCTGGCCGCATCGCTCGATGAGGCCGGGATCACCTACATCCACCTGCGCCGGCTCGGCACGCCGAAAGCCGGGCGCGAGGCCAATCGCGCGGGGCGCATGGCCGAGTTCTGGAACATCTACGAGCGCGCTTTCCAGCAACCTGAAGCGCAGCTGGCGCTGCTGGAGGCCGAAGAACTCTGCCGCGAAGCGCCCACGGCCCTGCTCTGCTTCTGCGGCGACGCATCCCACTGCCACCGCGACAGGATCGCGCGGGCGCTGGAGGAGAAGGGGCTGAAGCGGAGGGAAATCAGCTTGCGCTGATCAGGCCGCCTTCGGCCTCGCCTGTTTCACCGGCTTCGCTTCGGCCATTTCCTCGCCAGTCCAAAGGCGGCCGTCGGCCGGCATCGGGTGGTGATAGTGACGGCGGGCGAGCTGGGCGCGGTAGAAGCCTTCATAGTCGGTGAGCGCGCCGATCTCGCGGGCTTCGTGATCCTGGGCGACGCCGATCTCGAAATAGTTCTCGAGGTTGGCGAGGTTCGGTCGCGGCAGGTCGCCGGCGATGTAGTCGCTGCGCATCTTGCGATAGAGATCTTCGAGGCTGCGCGAGAGCTTTGCGACGTCGAACAGAGTGCAGGTGTCGCGGTTGGCGGCGAGACGCGCCTTGATCTCCTGCAACTCGCCCCTGCCTGCCTCGGCCAGAAGAATGGCGCGCGCAACGAAGGCTTCCGGCGTTTCGCAGATCAGGTCTGGCAGGCCGGCAGACGTCAGCAGGCTGCCGCAGACGCGGCTGGCGAAGCAGCGGCCTGACCAGGTGAGCACGGGCACGCCCATCCACAGCGCATCGGACGCCGTCGTGTGCGCACCATAGGGCACGGTGTCGAGGAAGAGGTCGGCGAGCGGATAGCGCGCGAGGTGGCGCGGGTTGGGCAGCTTGGGCGCAAAGACGAGACGATCGCCGGAAACGCCGCGCGCCTGGGCCTGTTCGCGCAGGCGCTGGTTGGTCTCGGGCGAGTAATCCAGCAGCCAGAGCACGCTGTTCTCTGTGCCGCGCAGGATTTCCATCCAGCGCTCGAAGGTGAAGCGCGTGAACTTGTGGCTGGCGTTGAAGCAGCAGAACACGAACGCATCTTCCGGCAGGCCGAAATCGGCGCGCGTGACCGGCTTGTCGTCGACGATCCGCTTACGATCGTTCGGCTGGTAGCACGGCAGCCGCATGACGCGTTCCGAATACCAGTTCTCGGCATGCGCCGGGATCGTGAAGTCGTCGGCCACGATGTAGTGGTGGAAGGCAGAGCCCATCGTGCCGGGATAGCCGAGCCAGTTGACCTGGATGGGCGCCGGCCGGCGCGCGAACACGCCGATGCGGGCGTCGCGCGTGTGGCCGTTCACGTCGACGAGAATGTCGATGCCGTCTTCCGCGATCTTCGCGGCGGCTTCATCGTCGGTGATGTTGCGGATGTCGCGCCAGTGATCACAGCTCGCCTTGATGCGAGCCTGGATCGGATCGTCGGCTACGATGCCGGTGTAATAGGCGAAGACCTCAAAATCGTTGCGGTCGTGCTCCTCGAAGAAGTTGACCATCAGATAGCCGACAGCGTGGTGGCGCAGGTCGGAGCTGACATAGCCGATGCGCAGCTTGCGGTTGGTCTCGATCGGCGCCGAGCGGCGGTCAAAGCGCGTGGTGCGATCCTCGATCGGGGCGACGGTGCGCACGTATTTGTCCGAGGCGGCCAGCTGCAGCAGCGGATCATCGGTGTAGGCGCAGACCGAAAGCGGGTGAAGGCGCGAGACAAGGCTGCGGCGTGAGAACTTGCCGCCTTCGGGCGTCATCGGCCATTTGCATTGCGACAGGCGCGCGGCGACGTATTGCTCGGCCACATCGCGGGCATCGGGCGCAAGTTCGAGGCATTGCGTGAGCGCGATTTCGGCGGCGGCGAGCTGGTGATTATCGGACAGGACGCGGCTGATCTGCTTCAGCAGGGTGATCTTGTAGTTGATGCTGTCAGCAGAGACGGCCGACATGAGATCGAGCTGGCTGCGCCACTGGGAGACTGCCTCCCCTGCCTTGCCCTGCCGTTCGAGGCTGGAGCCAAGGTTGATGGCGGCGGGGGCAAAGTCGGCCTTCAGCGCCAGCGCGGCGCGAAGTTCGGCCTCGCCACCGGCTTCGTCACCGACCTGCTGCAGCAGCGTCGAGCAGTTGAAGTGCGCGATGAACAGCAGCGGATGCGTTTTATTGAAAGAGATCCAGACCTGGTAAAGCTGGCGCGCCTGGTCGGGCTCGAGCCCGCCGCATGCGGCGAGTAGCTCCTCGAGCGCAAGGCCGCCGGCGGTGATCTTCTGGATCGCGGCAAGGAACGGGGTCTGCGCCACCGAAACCTGAGTCATGGACGTCCACCTGGTCAGCGCGCGACCTTGCCCGGCGGATGCCGGTCGGTATGCGGGCGCGTCAGGATTGGATTTCGTTGCTCAATAAAAGGTAAACCGGCCCGGCGGCGCCGTTAAGACACCCCGAAACCGGCTTAAAACCTGCGGCGCGCCCTGCCCGGGCGCGCCGTTTTGAGTCCTTAGGCCGACATGCCGACCAGGTAGGCCTCGAGCTGGGCGTCGTCGAAGCCGGCAACCTGGCCGCCCGTGAAGCCGCCAAGCTGGGTCGAGGTCAGCGCCGAGATGTTCGTGGTCGTCAGGTTGTCGATCTGCGTCGTCGTCAGCTGGCCGATCTGCGTCACGTCGAACGAACCGAAGGCCTGCGAGGAGATGGCGCCGATCACCGTGGTGGTCAGGGCGCGAACCTGCGCGGTCGTCAGTGCGGCGAGTTGGCCGACGGTGAGTTCGTCGAGGTCGGTCGCATCCATCGCCGCCATCTGCGTCGTGGTGAAGGCCTGAACCTGCGTCGTCGAGAGCGAGCCAAGCTGCGTCGTGTCGAGAGCGTGGATCACCGAGGTCGACAGGCGAGCAAGTTGCGTGTCGGCCATGGCGGCGACCTGAGCGTCGGTCAGCGAGGCGATGTTGGTCGAGGTCAGCGCGCCGACCTGGGTCGTCGTCAGGGCCCCGATCTGCGTGTTGGTGAGCTCGGCGATATCGGTCGCATCGAGGCCGGCGATCTGCGTGGTCGTCAGCGCCTTGACCTGTGTGGTCGAGAGGGCTTCCATCTGCGAGGCTTCGAGGCCCGAGAGGTTGGTGACCGAGAGGCCCGCGAGCTGCGTCGTCGTCAGGCCGCCGACCTGGTCGGTAGAGAGGGCTGCGATCTGCGTCAGGTCGAGAGCCGAGAGGTTCGTCGCCGAAACCGACTGGATCTGCGTCAGCGTCATCGCCGCGATCTGCGCATCCGTCATCGCCGCGAACTTGGTCGAGGAGAAGGCGTTGAGCTGCGTCGTGGTGAAGGCCGCGACCTGGTCGGTCGTGAACTCCTGGACGTCGGTGGTCGAGAGCGCCGTGATCTGCGAGGCCGTGATGGCGCGGACCTGCGTGGTCGTCATCGCGGCGACCTGCGTGGCCTCGAGATCCGACAGCGAGGTGGTCGAGAGGGCCTGGACCTGAGCGGTCGTCAGTGCGGCCATCTGCGTTTCGGCCAAGGCGGCGACCGCCGTGGTGGTCAGCGCGCGGACCTGCGTTGCCGTCAGCGTGGCGATCTGCGTCTCGTTGAACTCGGCGATGTCGCCAGCTTCGAGGGCCGACAGCTGCGTCGTGGTGAGCGCTGCGATCTGCGTGGTGTTGAACTCGGCGATCTGGTTCGCATCCAGCGCGACAACCGCTTCCGTGCCGAGCCGCGCCAGCATGGTGGACGTGAAGGCGCCCATCTGTTCGGCCGAGAGCTCGGTGATGTCCGTGCCCGTCAGCGCGCCGGCCTGCGTCGTCGTCAGGTTGGCGATCTGCGTGGTCGTGAGGGCTGCGGCCTGCGTGGCTTCGAGCGCCGACAGGTTGGTGGTCGACAGCGCCTTGATCTGAGTCGTCGTCATCGCGCCGACCTGCGTTTCGGTCAGGGCCGAAACGTTGGTCGTCGTCAGGGCGCCGACCTGCGTGGCCGTGAGCGCCGCAACCTGCGTTTCGCTCAGCGCGGCGAGCTGCGAGGCGCCCAGGGCGGTCAGGTTAGTGTTGGAGATACCCGCAACCTGCGTCGTCGTCAGGGCTTCGACCTGCGTCTCGGTGAACGAGGCGAACTTGGTCGAGTTGAGGGCCGACAGCTGGGCGGTGACCAGCGAGGAGACCTGATCCGTCGTCAGCGCGGCCAGTTGGGTTTCGGACAGCGAGCCGATGGCCGTGGCCGAGATGCCGCGCAGGCTGGTGGTCGAGAAGGCCTGGATCTGTGTGTCGGCGAGGTCGGCAAGGCTGGTCGCCGTGAGCGAGCGGGCCTGCGTGTTCGTGAACGAGCCGATCTGGTCAGCCGTGAATTCGGCCATGTCGGAGGCCGTGAGGCCAGCAAGCTGCGTGCCGGTGACAGCGCCAAGTTGCGTCGTCGTGAGGACGCCAACCTGCGTCGCGTCGAGGGCAGCCAGGTTGCTGGTGGTGGCGGCGGCGAGTTGCGTCGTCGTCAGGGCCGCGATCTGCGTATCGGCCAGGGCGCCGACATTGCCGTCGGACAGGCCGCGCACCTGCGTCGTCGACAGCGCTGCGATCTGCGTCGTCGTGAACTCGGCGATGTCGGTGGTCGACAGGCCGTTGAGCTGCGTCGTCGTCAGGCGCTGCAGTTGGGCCGTGGAGAGTGCCGCGACCTGCGTGGCTTCAAGCGCCGAGAGGTTGGTCTCCGAGATGATGCCGACCTGCGTGGTCGTCAGGGCGCCGAGCTGCGTCTCGGTGAAGGCGGCGAACTTCGTCTCGTTGAGCGCCTGCAGCTGCGAAGTGGTCAGCGAGGCGATGTGGGTCGTGGTCAGCGCGGCGAGCTGGGTTTCCGCCAGCGCAGCGAGGTTGGTGGTCGAGAGGGCCTTGACGCCGATCGCCGAGATGGCGGCGATCTGGGTTTCGGCGAGGTTCGCCATGTTGGTGGACGTCAGCGCGACAAGCTGCGTGTTCACCAGGGCGCCGATCTGCGTGGTGTTGAACTCGGCGACGTCTTCGGCGGCAAGGGCGCCCATCTGCGTCGCCGTCAGCGACTTGATCTGCGTCGTCGTCAGGGCTTCGACCTGCGTCACATCCATCGCAGCAATGTTGGTCGCCGTCAGCGACTTGACCTGCGTGGTCGTCAGGTTGGCGACCTGCGTGGTCGTCAGGGCCTGCACGTTGGTGGCGTTGAGGCCTTCAACCTGCGTGGTGTTCAGCGAGGCGACCTGCGTCGTAGTGAACTCCACCATGTCGGCGGCGTCCAGCGCGTTGAGCTGGGTCGTGGTGAGGCCGGCCATCTGCGTCGTGCGCAGCGCCTGGACCTGCGTGGTATCGAGCGCGGCGAAGGCTTCCGTGCCGAGGGCCGAGACCTGCGACGTGATCAGGGCCTGCAGCTGCGTGGTGGTGAGCTCGGCCATGTCACCGGACACCAGCCCGCCAATCTGCGTGGTGGTGAGGGCCGCCATCTGCGTCGCCGTCAGCGAGGCCATCTGGGTCGTGTCGAGCGCCGAGAGGTTGGTGGTGCTGACCGAGCGGATCTGCGTCGCGCTGAGCTGCGTCAGCTGGGTCGTCGAGAAGGCGGCGACCTGGTCAGCGTCGATGTTCGCGATCTGGGTCGTCGACAGGGCGCGCATCTGCGTCGTCGTAATGCCGCCGATCTGCGTTTCGTCGAACTGGGCGAAGTTGGTCGAGGTGAGCGAGGTCAGCAGGGCCGGCGTCAGCGCGCCGATCTGGGTCGAGGTGAGCGCTGCGACGTTGGAGGTTTCGAGCGCCGCAACCTGCGTGGTGGCGAGGTTCGAGATCTGCGTCGTGGTCAGCGCGGCGATCTGCGTGTCGGCCAGCGCAACAAGGTTCGTGGTGGTCAGCGACTTGATCTGCGTGGTCGTCAGGGCAGCCAGTTGCGTCGAGTCGAGGGCGCCGATCGCGGTTTCGTTGAGGTCGCGCACCTGCGTCGTCGCAAGGCCGGCGATCTGCGTCGTCGTGAATTCAGCGATGTCGGCGGCTTCGAGGTCTTCGATCTGCGTCGAGGTCAGCGAGCGGACCTGCGTGGCGCTCAGCGCCGCAAACTGCGTCGAGGAGAAGGCGCGCAGCGCGTCGCTGGTCAGCTGCGAAAGCTGTGTGGTGGCCAGCGCGGCGGCCTGCGTCGTCGCCATGGCGGCGATGTTTGTCTCGGTCAGCGAGGCGACCTGCGCGGTCGACAGGCGCAGGACCTGCGTGGTGGTCAGCGCCGAGAGCTGGGTCTCATTGAAGGCGTTGAGGTTGGTGGTCGAGATCGACTGCACCTGCCCTGTCGTGAAGGCCGCGATCTGCGTCGCGGCAAGGTCGCTGATGCCGGTCGAGGACAGCGCGCCGACCTGGGCGGTCGACAGGGCCGCGATCTGGGCCGTGCCGAGCTTGGCGACGTCGGAGCCTTCCATCGCGCCGATCTGCGTCGTCGTGAGGGCGCGGACCTGCGTGGCGGTGAACGAGCCGAAGCGGGTCGCGTCGATGCCGGAGATGGCGGTCGCGTCCAGCGCGGCGATCTGGGTGTTGGTGAGGCCGCGAACCTGGGTGGTGTTCAGCGAGTTGATCTTGGTCGCGTCGATCGCGTTGAGGTTGGTGGTCGAGATCGAGCCGACCTGCGTCGCCGTCAGGGCGCCGACCTGGGTCGAATCGAGAGCTGCGAAGATTTCCGAGGTGAAGTTGCGGACCTGGGTGGTCGACAGCGAGGCGACCTGCGTGGTCGTGAAAGCCTGAACCTGCGTGTCGGCGAGGCCGCCGAGCTGCGTCGATGTCAGCGTCTGGGCCTGCGTGACGGTCAGCGCGCCGATCTGGGTGGTGGTGAATTCGGCGACGTCGTCGGCGTCGAGCCCGGCGATCTGCGAGGTCGAGAGCGAACGGAGCTGCGTCGTGGTCAGGGCCGCCGCCTGGTTGGCGTCGAGGGCCGAAAGGTTGGTCGTCGACATCGCAGTCAGCTGCGTCGTCGTCATCGACGAGACCTGCTCCGTCGTCATGCCGGCGACGTGCGTGGTGTTGAGCGCGCGGATCTGGTTGGTCGAGAGCGCGGCCAGCTGCGTCGTCGTGAATTCCGCGATGTCGGCCGATTCGAGCGCGCCAATCTGCGTGCTGTTGAGCGCCTGGATCACCGTAGAGGAGATCGCGCCAACCTGCGTGGCGTCAAGCGCTGCAACGGCTTCCGTGCCGAGGCGCACCATCTGGGTGCGCGTGAAGGCGGACACCTGCGTCGAGGACAGTTCCTGGATGTCCGTCGCGTCGAGGCCCGCGACCTGCGAGGTCGAGAAGGAGCCGATCTGCGTGGTGGTGAGCGCGCCAGCCTGCGTGGCGTCGAGCGCCGAAAGGTTGGTCGAGGACAGGCCAGCGATCTGCGAGGTGCTGAAACCGGCGATTGCCGTTGTTTCCATGGTGGAAACCTGCCCCGTCGCGAGCGCGCCGAGCTGCTGCGCCGTCAGCGCCAGCAGCTGGTTCGAGGTCAGCACGACGCTCGAGTTGATCGAGGGGATCTGGGTGGTCTGGAGCGCCCTCACCTGGGTGGTGGAGAAGGCCTCGAACTGGCCGGCCGTGAAGGCGTCGATGCCAGTTGTCGTGAAGGCTGCGACCTGCGTGGTCGTCAGCGACTGGATCGAGGTGCTCGACAGTGACTGGATGGCCGTCGTGGACAGATTGCGAATCTGAGCGACTGACAGCGAGGAGATAGACATGGTCGGACCATCCTGGTCGTAGTCTTCAAGTCGACATTCGGTCGACGCGCATCTACACGCGGCGGTCAGCTAGCCGACCTCCACGATGGCACTTTTCACACTCAAAGGTTTCCATCCGGTTTCCGGCAAATTTTGCCGATTCACCATGAGTCCCAAGGACTTTTCCGGGTTAACGCGCACGCTGAAACGGCGCCGATAACGGCGCTGGCGCGTGCGCCGCGAAGCAGCCGAAACACCACGAAACCTCGCGACACGCTGAATTTGCGCGCATGTTCACGGCGCCGGCCACGCGATTAAGGATTTGGCAAGCGAGGTTGATATGACCGCCCTTCGCGTTGTCATCTCGACACGCACGGCGGGCGGTGATGTGGTCGGCCACGACTTGCGGAGGGGCGTTCTTGAAAAAATTTCTGGCCAGCGTTTCACTTTTTCTTGTGGCGGCCTGCCAGCCGCAGACGCCGCCGGCTGCGCCGGACAAGGATGATTTCTCCGCCCTCGTCGCCGAGCCGAGATCGCTGGTCGACATCGCCGCTGACATCGCTTCGAAGAAGACAACGTCAGCGGCCGTCGTGCAGGCTTTCCTTGATCGCATCGCTGCGGTTGACGATGCGGGGCCCATGCTGAACGCCGTGCTGGCGCTCAATCCCAATGCGCTGGCTGACGCAAAGGCGCTGGATGCGCTGCTGGCCGAAGGCATCAGCAAGGGGCCACTGCATGGTGTGCCGATCCTGCTGAAGGACAACATTGATTCGGCCGATCCGATGCCAACGACGGCGGGCTCGTTAGCCCTGCAGCTCAACGTGACGGGACGGGACGCGCCCCTCGTGGCGCGGCTGCGGGCGGCCGGCGCGGTGATTCTCGGCAAGACCAATCTCAGCGAATGGGCCAATTTCCGCTCAAGCTCGTCCACGTCCGGCTGGAGTGCGGTGGGCGGGCAGACACACAATCCGCATGTGCTTGACCGCAATCCCTGCGGGTCGTCGGCCGGTTCGGGCGCGGCGATGGCGGCTGGCCTTGCAGCGGCGACCATCGGCACGGAGACGGACGGCTCGATCGTGTGCCCCTCCTCCACCAACGGCATTGTCGGCCTCAAGCCAACCGTCGGCCTCGTCTCGCGCACGCACATCGTGCCGATCAGCGCGACGCAGGACACGGCCGGGCCGATGGTGCTGACCGTCGCGGACGCCGCCCTTCTTCTCTCCGTCATCGCGGGCACGGACCCGGCGGACCCCGCAACCGCAGAAGCAGACACCCGCAAGCAGGACTATGCCGCCGCGCTCGACGTCAACGCCCTGCAGGGCAAGCGCATCGGCGTCGCGCGGTTCGAGGCCGGCTATCACGGCCCGACGGACGCTGCCTTCGCCGAAGCGCTTGAAGTGCTGAAGGCGGCCGGCGCCGAACTGGTCGAGATCGAAGAGTTCGGCGGCGACATGGGCGCGATGGGCGCGGCGGAGTTCACAGTCCTGCTTTCCGAATTCCGTGCCGGCCTCGACGCCTATCTTGCAACGGCGCCGGAGGGCGTGAAGGCAAGGACGCTGGCTGACCTCATCGCGTTCAATGCGGCGACGCCGGCCGAGACGGAGTTCTTCGGACAGGAAATCTTCGAGGAGGCCGCGAAAGCCCCCGCGCTGACCGACAAGGCCTATATCGATGCAAAGGCGACGGCCGCGCGCCTCGCCGGGCCCAACGGCATAGACCGGCTACTGGCTGCCAACAATGTTGTCGCCCTTGTCGCCCCGACCGGCGGACCGGCCTGGCCGACCGATCCTGTGAACGGCGACCATTTCCTTGGCTCGTCCTCCGGCCTTGCGGCGGTCTCGGGCTATCCGAGCATCACCGTTCCGATGGGCGAGGTGCGTGACCTCCCGCTCGGCATTTCATTCTTCGGCGCGAAGTGGTCAGAGGCGACGCTGCTGGGGCTTGGCTATGCCTACGAACAGAAATCGCAGGCGCGCACGGCGCCCGAATTCTTCCGTACCCTGCCCTAGTCGTCAGGAACCTGACGGCCAGATGCGCGTAACTGCCTATCGGGATGCGACGACGGAGTGGGACAATGAAGCGGATATTGATGACGATCGCGATGCTGGCGGCTGCTGCCTGCTCATCGATGCCGGGTGGGCAATCGCTGGCGGGCTTCACCGAAGAGTCGATGTCGGGCGGGCGCCATCGCATCGCCTATGCGGCGCCAGACGAAGCTTCGTCCAAGGTTGTGGGCGACCGGGCGCTGGCGCGCGCAGCGCAGGTGACGCTGGATGCCGGCAATGAGTGGTTCGAAATCCAGAGCCGCGTCGATGGCAAGCTGAATGGCCACAACACGCAGACGCTGGTGATCGTCATGGGCAAGGGCGAGTCGCTGGCCGGCGGACCGAAGCAGTATGACGCCAAGCAGACGCTGGCTTCCCTGCGCGACAAGATCAGCTGACCCCAACTTCCTTCCGGAACCAGAACAAGACCCGGCGCGTTGCCGGATCGATGGGACTGCGTTTCAGGGAGGCTAGACCATGCGCAAGGCAATCATCTGCGCGTTCTCTGCATTATTCATCGTAGGCGCCTGCGCGTCGGGGCCGGATTATGCGCCCGCAGCCAATGCAGACGCCGTCGGCTATTCCGATCAGCGCATCGAGACTGATCGCTGGCGCGCGAGCTATCGCGGCGACACGAAGATGTCGTCCGCCGATGTCCAGGATTATGCGCTCATGCGCGCGGCGCAGCTGACGCTGGAAAACGACGGCGACTGGTTCGAGATCGTCACCGCCGACACGGACGCCGACGCCAAGCGCCGCTATTCGACCCAGACCGATTACGAGTCACAGTTCGCCGTGCAGCAATCATGCGGGCTTCTGGGTTGCAGCAGCCGCCTCGTGCCCGTCATGACGCGCACCGAGCGCGACGTCGTGGATAACCGCACCGTTTACGAGCACGCTATCGAGTTTCGTGTCGGCAAGGGCGAAGCGCTGGCCGGATCGCCCAGCATCTATGACGCGCAGGATACATTCAGCACGCTGAAGGCCCGCCTCGGTTAGCGACCAGCCACACGGTTTGACACTTACTGCATTCAGGCACAGCTTCCCGCGCATTTCGTGGGGAGGCCGCATGGCTGCGCGCGTACTGGTCACCGGCGCTTCGGGTTTCGTGGCGCAGCACCTGATCCTGCAATTGCTTGCGAAAGGCTATGAGGTCCGCGGCACACTGCGATCGCTGAAGCGCGCGGACGAGGTGAAGGCTGTGCTTTCGAAGCACGATCCCCGTGCGAAAGACATCACGTTCGTTGAGGCCGACCTATCCTCCGACGCCGGCTGGGCAGAGGCGGTGAAGGACTGCGCGTTTGTCCAGCATGTCGCCTCGCCCTTCCCCGCCGTTCACCCCAAGGACGAGAACGACCTGATACGGCCCGCGCGCGAGGGAGCATTGCGCGTGCTGAAGGCGGCGAAGGCTGCGGGCGTCAAACGGGTGGTGATGACATCCTCGATGGCGGCCATCGCCTATGGTCATGGCGATGATCGCGCCGAGATTTCCGACGAGACAATGTGGTCAAACCCCGACGGGCCGGACAACACGCCGTACACAAAATCCAAGACGCTCGCCGAGCGCGCCGCCTGGGACTATGTGAATGGCGAAGGCAAGGGCCTCGAACTCGTCACCATCAATCCGACGGGCATCCTCGGGCCTGCCCTGTCGGCAGATGTCTCAACCTCGCTCGAAATTCCGATCCGCCTGGTGAACGGCAAGACACCGGGCATTCCACGCCTTGGCTTTTCGCTGGTCGATGTGCGCGATGTGGCGGAGTGCCATGTGAAGGCGATGGAGCTCCCCGAAGCGGCAGGACAGCGCTTCCTCGCGACCGAGGGATTTTTGTGGTTCAGCGAAGCCGCCGAAATCCTGCGGAAGAAATTCCCGACCTATGAGCGCAAGATACCCAGGCGGAACGTTCCCGACTGGGCCCTGAAGGCGATGGCGGTGTTCCAGCCGGTCTACCGCCAGACTGTCACCGAGCTGGGACGGACGCGCAAGGCAAGCAACGCCAAGGCCAGCCGCGTCCTTGGCGTGACATTCAGGACCGCCGAGGACGCCCTGGTCGCTTCGGCTGAGTCCTTGATCCAGCTCAAGGTTATCTGAAAACAATCCCCGGCTGATCACGGGTCTTTGTGCCGCCGCGGCGTTCCGGACGCTTCGCATGTGGCGGGGGGATGGGCTAAAGCCTTGCACCGATCGGCGGACAACGCCGGCGAACGCAGAATCACGGGGAGTGCCGAAATGCCTTTTTCCAGGACCTTGCTGGCGTGCGCGGCGATGGCCGCAGCCCTTGGCGGTTGCACCACGACCGGAGCGCCGCCTGCAGCAGCGGTTGTCGAGACAGGACCCTATGCCGGCAAGTCCGTGCTTGATGTCGCGATCGAGGCCGCCGGCGGGGAAGCTGCGATTGGCAAGGTGAAAGAGATCTACTTCACGGGCGCCGCAAAGGTGACAGTCGATGGCGCCACCGTCGAGCAGAACGCCGCCATCGTGGTGCGGCCTTTCAGCTTCTATCGCTCCACCAACTGGGCCAAGGGCGCAGCGCCCAAGACCTCCAGGACGACGCAGGCCGAACTCGGCCAGGCGTGGGACGTGAACCGCGTCACATGGCAGCCGATGGCCGCCCCCGCCGCGCAGTTCGAGAACGAACAGCTGGGACTCTACAGCCTGATGCTGGTGGCGCCGTTGAAGGCGCAGGGCGCGACCGTGAAGGAACAGCCGGTGGGCTCAGATGGCACGCGCGCTATCCAGGTCACGCACCCGGGCGCGCCCGGCGCGGAGCTGGAGTTCGATGCGAGCGGCAAGCTCGTGCGCGCGGGATATAGCGGCACGGACCCGAAGACGGGCGCGGCAACTGCAACGATCGCGACCTTCTCCGGCGAGATCATCTCGAACGGCGTGAAATGGCCGAAGCACATCAAGATCGAGCGCAACGGCGCGCCGGCCTTCGAGATCGAGATCGCGACCTTCGAGGCCCTGCCCCAGAAAGTGGTGCGTCCGCTTGATCAGGCGATGCAGTATGAAGGCGGCCAGAACAATGCGGGCGAAGAAGACGCGGGCTAGGCAGGAGCGCCTTCGCGACAACGACGCGGAAGTGACAAGCTAGCCGCTCAGAGCGCGGCATCCACCCCGAATGCCTTGAACGCGTCCATGCGATCACCCCAGAACGTTGTGATGTGGGCTGGAACCTGCAGGCGCGATATCGGCTGCATTGGGAAGGGCGCGGCGGGTGGTGGGCCGACGAGGATGGCGTTGATGCCCTTGCCGTCCGGCGAATGGGTGATGATCCAGTCAGGACGCTTGCCGAGCAATTGCCAGACCTCAGCGCTGAAGTTCTGACCTTCTTTGTACTCCTTCTCCCATTGCCGCACGTGCGGACGGGGATCGAAATCCGGATTGAGCTTTCGCGCGGCCGCGGTGCGAGCAGCCACCGATAAGGCGCGCACCGGCGGCTTGGCGTAGCATCTGGCGCCGGGCCAGTTGTCGAAGGAGACAATGGCCGTCCGCCCCGCGCCCATCCCGTTCGCGATCGCGCCGGCGTCGTAGGAATTGACCACCACACCGTCGAGCCTGGCCCCGGGAGCCAGCTGGATGTTCCACAGAATGGGATCGTATGACGACAGGTAGAGAAACACCGGCGCTTCCGTCTCCGCGACGAGAACGTCGATTCGCGACGACCATTCGACCGCGTTGCCGACCGTGAAGGCGGCGAGCTCTCGGGCGACCGCGCCTCGCTGCTCGCCCTGCCTGCTGTCTTGAATGGCCTGCCTGCGCTCTGCCGCCTGCTGGGGCGTATCGCGAAAACTGACATGGTGGAGCGGCGTTCGAACGCTACCGCCGTAGGTATATACGTAAGCGGCTTTTGCACCCGACCGGGCCGTGGGCTTGCGGCAGCCTGTCGGCACAATCTCGAGCGGGACGGGTGGGCCGGAAAGGTCGAAGGCCGTGTCGCCGGACACGACCTGACCGTAGGGTATGGATTCCCGCCCCTCACTCACCGCGACCAGGGTGTCCGGCGGGATGGCCGTGGAGCCAGCGCCAGGCTTGCTGCAACCGGCGAGGCCTATGAGTGCGACTGAGGCAAGAATTGCGCGCATTTTTGTCGACCTGGTCCCCGCGGGTCTTGGCTAATTCCCTTAGCCTCCCGGACTTTCTGCAAGGTTAGGGTCATCGTTTGGATTTGCGCGAACAGCGGGCTACACTGCCCGCTCTGCGGGAGAAGCCGAATGTTCCAGCACTTCTTTCATGAGCTGCGCTCCGCCAAGGTGCCGGTGACGCTCAAGGAATACCTCACCCTGCTCGAGGCCATGGACAAGGGCGTTGTCGGGGGCGATGGCGGCAACGAGGTGCAGGATTTTTACTATCTCGCGCGCGCGGCCCTGGTGAAGGACGAGAAGCATCTCGACCGGTTCGACAAGGTGTTCGGCCATGTCTTCAAGGGGCTCGACTCATTCTCCGAAGGGGTCGACGTCCACCAGTTCCCTGAGGAGTGGCTGAAAAAGATGTCCGAGAAATTCCTCTCGGAAGAAGACAAGAAGATGATCGAGGCCATGGGCGGCTGGGACAAGCTCATGGAGACCCTCAAGCAGCGGATGGAAGAGCAAAAGAAGCGCCACGAGGGCGGCAACAAGATGATCGGCACCGCGGGCACTTCGCCCTACGGCGCGCATGGCTACAATCCGGAAGGCGTGCGCATCGGGCAGGACAAGAGCCGCCACCAGCGCGCCGTGAAGGTGTGGGACAAGCGCGAGTTCAAGAACCTCGACGACTCGGTGGAAATCGGCACGCGCAACCTGAAGGTGGCGCTGCGCCGCCTGCGCAAATGGGCGCGCGATGGCGCCGCCGAAGAGCTCGATCTCGACGGCACGATCAAGAAGACCGCCAAGGAAGGCTATATCGACATCGTCATGCGGCCCGAGCGGCGCAATGCGGTGAAGCTGCTGATGTTCCTCGACATCGGCGGATCGATGGACCCGCACGTGAAGGCCTGCGAGGAGTTGTTCTCTGCGGCGCGCACCGAGTTCAAGAATCTCGAATTCTTCTATTTCCACAACTGCATCTACGAAGGCGTGTGGAAGGACAATCGCCGGCGCGGCGTCAGCAAGATCCCGACATGGGATGTGCTGCACAAGTTTTCCGCGGACTACAAAGTCATCATCGTCGGCGACGCTGCGATGAGCCCCTACGAGATTACCTATCCGGGCGGCTCGGTGGAGCACTGGAACGAGGAGCCGGGCGCCGTGTGGCTGCAGCGCTTCGTCGACATCTATCCGCATCTTGCATGGCTCAACCCCACGCATCCCTCGGGATGGGACTATTCAGGCTCGACCGAGATGATCCGCACCATCATCGGCCAGGAGCGCATGTTCCCGCTGACGGTGAAGGGCGTGGAAGAGGCGACGAAAGAGTTGGGACGGTAGCGCCTACCTGACTCAATTGCCGGCGGTGAGCGCGGGCTCGTGGTTCGACAGGTTCACCATGAGCCCTACCCGACAGCGGCGATGGAGCGCCTCATCCTGGGCCTCTCGAAGGAGGAGGCGCGTCGGGCACAGAAGCCGAGGCGCGCCTAGGCCCCCATGCAGCTTGTCGCGTGGGCGGTCACGTAGTCCTGCTGGCCCTGGTAGAGTTGCAGCGCCTTCGTGGAGGAGGCCGCGATCGCCCTGGCGGTGTCTTGCGCGGAGCGGCCGCGGGTTTCGCCCTGTGTGGTTGCACGTGTCGTCGCAGAAGACAGGGCGCTGGTGAGCGTGTTGGCGTCGGCGAGGCCTTTCAGCGGACGGCCCGTCTTGGCGCGATCAAGCGCGAATGACAGGTGGGCCGCGCACGCGACGGCGTTGCCATAGCTTTCCGCCTTCGCGATCACGGACATGGCGTTGTCACCGATCGCAACCTGCGGGTTGGAGGCGAGCGGCTCCGGCTCGCGCGCACGCAAAGACTGGGGCTTTGCCTGCCACGTCCCGTGCATGTCGCCTTCCCAGCCCGAGATGATGCCGCGCGCCTGCTCGAACGCCGCGATCACGCCATCGCCGCCGCGCATCGCGTGGTTGAACAGCGCGTCGCCGAAGAACGTCCAGTCGCGGCTGGGCTCGCAGCCGAACGACGTCTTGTCGGCGGCGGCGGCCGTGAGGACCACGGTGTCGGGATTGGAGAATGGCAGGATGAAATGGCCCGAGAAGCAGGCCGAGATGATCACCAGCTTGGTCTGGATGCCGGCCTGCTGCAGCGATGTGCGCAGGTGAAGCGGACGCAGCGCGCCGCCGACGCGGCCCTGCTCCTGCAGCGCGACGGCGCCGTCCTGCCCGCCATGCGAGGTGACGAAGACGACGAGCAGGTCTTCCTTCGGGTCCATCACCTTGGCTATGCGGCCGAGGGCGGCGTTGAAGTTGTTCGGGCTGGCCTGCGGGAAAATGCGCTGGGCGCGCGCGCCACGGCCGGCGGAGAGAACGACGGTGCGGTCCGCCGCGTCGTATCGGCTGGCGAGGATGGCGGCGGCCTGGCTCGCCTCGTTCTCGAAAACCGGCTCGTTCCAGAAGGACGCGGTGAGTACATAGGTGTCGACGACGCCGGGCCGCTGTGGCGCGAGCTTGCCGAGCGATTCCGCCATCAGGTCGACATCGCGCGCGGCCTCTGCGGGCGACAGCGCGACTTCGATGACACCGAACTGCCCGCCAAGCGGGTCGCGCTGGGCGGCCGCCTCGCCTGAGGCAAGCGTCGTTCCCAGAAGCGCCAAACCGAGCGCCAACCCCTTCGCCATGGCCCATCTATCCCGCAAAAGACTTCCCCTGCGCGCATGTTCTCGCGCCCGGGCCGTTCGCGCAAGCAGCGGTTTCACCTGCCCCTGCCAGTGGTCTTGCCGCCGGGAACCACCTTGAGGTGGATGCGCCGGCGCTCGGGCGTGGCGGGTGTTGCGGGCTGGGCCCTTGCTGGATCGTCGTCGATGTCGCGCACGCGCGGCGTCCATTTGGGTTTGGCGGAGGCCTTCCCGGACGCCTTCCCGGTTGCGCTCAGGGGCTTGCGGCGGAAGGTTGAGTTGGGCTGGCGGCCCTTGTCGTCTGCCGGAGTGGCCGCCTTTTTGGCGGGCTTGCGCACCTTCTTGTCGATCACGCGAACGATGTGGGTCTGGCGGTTGGACAGCGCCTCTTCGAGGCGGCCTTTCGACGGGTCGCGGAAGGCCGAGCCGTATTTCTCGAGCCGGCCGGAGACGCCTTCGACGAATTCCTTTTCCCACGTGGTGAGGCCGGGGCCGCCCTCCTCGCTCGCACGCTCCGCCGCGCGGCGCAGCTTGCGCAGCGCCTTCGACGTCTTGCGCTTGTCGACTTCGCGCTTGGGCATGGAGCGAGGCTAGCGCGTTGCGGGGGGATTAGGGAGTGGGGTGCAGGCGCTCCGTCAGGCCGGGAGAAAACCGCCTGGTATGCTGTCGTTCTGGCCCATTCGAATCAGTGGAGGGCCGGGGACGCGGATGGCTCCGCAAATGTTAGTCCGTAGTCCGTGGTTCGTAGTCCGGGTGCGGAAGTCGCCGCGTCCCCGCGAGCAGGTTGCCCTGTTCGCATCGCCCCCGCGCCGGCAGCGATCGGCTGCCCTCCATGCGGAAGCGATGACGCATAATGCGCCTGCTCCGGTGGGGGGCGGATGAGATTGCGGGTTTCCTACAGCGGGATTCTGGTAGGGCGCTGATTGTGCTGGCGAAGATTGTGCAGCCGCCACATTTCATTCGGCGGAATCTGGCGCCGGTGAGCACGGCCTCGTGGTTCGACAGGCCCACCATGAGGTCTATCGGGCGGCGAGCACGAAGCCTCTTCCTGCGCCTGTCGAAGGACGAGGCGGTTGGAGAGGGCTATCGATTGAGCAGGCCTCAGATCTCGCCGAGCGCCAGCAGGTACGTGTCGAGGATGGCTTCGGCTTCTTCGCGTTCCTGGCGGTCCATCTTGCGCAGGCGGATGACCGTGCGCAGGGCCTTGGTGTCGTAGCCCATGGATTTGGCTTCCTGGTAGACGTCCTTGATCTGGCCGCCGACCTCTTTCTTCTCTTCCTCAAGTTTCTCGATCTTCATGACCGTCTGCTTGAGCTTGTCCTTCGCGGCCTGCGTAAGGGCGGCTGCTGCTGCGCCGTCATCCATGTCCAACACTCCGGGAAGCCTTCAATCCGGGGGCACACTACCGGGGCGGCCGGGCACATCCAACGACGGGACAGTCGCAGGCAGCGATTCCCTGTTGATGGGGCTGTGAGTTGCTGGCCTACAGAGCCGCGCCGTTGATGACGCGCTCAAGGCGGCTCTTGCCCTGGATGGCGTCGTCGAGACGTGGATGGATTTCCAGCGCCTTCTCATAGGCGCGCAGGGCCGCATCCGGACGGTCGATCGCCTCGAAGATCATTGCGAGGCCGATCCACGCGCCGAAATGGCGGGGCTCGTGCTGGATGGCGGTTTCGAGATCGGCCACCGCCTCGTCATACTTGCCGTCGGTGTAAAACAGGACGGCGCGGCGGTTCCACGCTTCGGCGTATTCCGGCTTGATGGTGATTGCCTTGTCGAAAGCGTCGCGTGCGCCTTCGAGGTCTTCGGCGGCCTGATATTCCAGCCCGCGCTGCATCAATGTATCGACCGTGGGGCTGCCGGAGACGAGCCAGGTCTCGAAGATTTCCACTTCGAGGGCGGCGGCTTCCTCGTCGGTCGCCACGTCCTTCAGCTTGTCGAGCAGCTCGTCGGAAATGCTCGCGGGCAGTTCGCCCTCTTCGCCCGCAACAGCGAGTTCGCTCGGCGGGGCGGCATCGCCCGCCGTGCCGGGGGCGAACGCCTTGTCACCGCAGGCGGCGACGAGGGCGAGAAGGATAATGGCGGAAAGGCTGGAACGGAACATCATTCCACTATGCGGGCGGGGCCACGCACGGGCAAGGGATCGCATTCAGCGGAATGGTATCTCGACCTACAGGGGACCGGTCTGCGACCAGCCAGCGGGCAATCAGCCCTGCTTGGCCTTGAAGCGCGGGTCCGTCTTGTTGATCACGTAAACGCGACCCTTGCGACGGACGACCTTGCAGTCGCGGTGACGGCCCTTGAGCGATTTCAGAGAAGAACGGACTTTCATGGGCGTGCCGCCGGACTATTTCGACCAGAATTGGGAGCGCGGCATCTACTGGAGGCCCGCCTGCCTGTCAACCGGCCGGAAAACCGGCCCGTCTCGAACGTAAATTGGCCTTAACGTTCGGGCGTCATTCATCAAAATGCGGACAGGTTGACGCAGTTTCCCGTGTTACCCTGGTTCGGGTTGAAGAGGACAGTCAGCGATGTCGACTCGATCGTTCCGCTGGGCGGCTGCAGGCGTCGTCATGGGCCTGGTGCTGGCAGCCTGTGAAACCACCAAGATCGCCGGCGGCGGCCCGGCCCCGCAGACGCCCCCGGCCTCCCCCGCCCCGCCGGTCACCGATGGAACACCGCGCGGCGGATCGGGCTTCGCCTCTTCTGGCGATCCGACGTTCGATGCCTGGCGCGCGACGTTCGCTTCTCGCGCGAGCGGCTCGGGCCGAAGCGCCGCCACGATCCGCTCCGTGCTCGACGGGCTGGTTCCGGTCGAGGAGACGGTGCAGGCGCAATCCTTCGACAACCAGGCCGAGTTCGTGAAGCCGATCTGGGACTACGCCAAGAGCGCGGTCTCCCCGACCCGCATCACCAACGGCCAGACCAAGCTTGCAGCCAATGCGGTTATCTTCGAGGCGGTGGAAGCCGCCTATGCCCCGCCGCGCGAGATCGTGGCGGCGATCTGGGGCATGGAGTCGAGCTATGGTGGCTTCATCGGAACGGATGATGCGCCGCGCGTGCTGGCGAGCCAGGCGGCGATCGGCCGGCGCAAGGATTTCAACGAGACCGAACTGCTTGCGATCATGCAGCTGATCGAGGAAGGCTCGGCGACGCGCGACCAGTTCCGCAAGGCATCATGGGCCGGCGCGCTGGGACAGACGCAGTTCATGCCGTCGAGCCTCCAGCAGTATGGCCGCGACTTCGATCATGACGGCCACAAGGACATCTGGAGCAATGCGGGCGATGCGCTGGCGTCGGCTGCGAACTACCTGACGGCGCATGGCTGGCGCGAGGGCCAGCCATGGGCGGTCGAGACGCGGATTCCGGAAGGCTTCGACTATTCGCTGGGCGATGGACGCAAGCTGACGGTTGCGGCGTGGAAGGCGACGGGGCTTCTGCCTGCGACGGCGGAGAGCCTGGCGCCGTCGGATGCTCTGCAGGCGGAGCTGTTCCTGCCGGCGGGATCGTACGGACCCGCCTTCCTGCTGTTCGAGAATTTCGGCACCATCAAGCGCTACAACAACGCCGACAGCTATGCGTTGGCGGTGGGTCTGCTGGCGGACCGGCTGGCGGGGCGGCCTGACCTGTCGCGGCCATGGCCGAGCGACATCCAGATGCTGACCCAGCAGGAGGCGAAGGACCTGCAGGCGGCGCTGAACAAGCTTGGCTATCCAGCTGGCGCGGTCGACGGGATCATCGGACGCGGCACGCGCGGCGCCCTGCAGAAGTTCCAGAAGGACCGCTCGCTCGTCGCGGATGGATTTCCGACGACGGAGATGCTCGCCAAGGTGCTGGAAGCCGCCAGCGCAGGCTAACGCGCACGGCACTGAGCAGCGCGGCTGAGAAACAGGAACCGCAATCACTTCGGCCCGTTAGGCCTCCACATCATGTGGAGATTGATATGGCTGTCGATGAACCCCGCGCGAGCGGCGGAAACGGAATGCTGTACTTTATCGTCGGCGCGCTGGTCGTCGGCGTCGCCGTGCTGGCATGGATGATGTTCGGCCAGGCGCAGAAACCGAGCGCGTCCGAGGATGCGCTGGGCCGCGCGGCCGACAGGATCGGCGAGGCAGCCGACAGCGTTGGCGACGCCGCGCGAAATGTTACGCCGGCGCCGGCCCCCGCGCCAGCGCCGCAACCGGCGCCGATGCCGCAGTAAGCTGCTGCAAATAGGTAACTGAGTGACGCAACAGAACCGCGCTGGCCCCCGCCGGCGCGGTTTCGCGTTATTCGGGCGGCTTGTCCTTCGCGACGGCGTCTTTCACCGCATCGAGTCTTAAGCCCGTGTCGCGCGGCGTGGTGAAGAAGGCGTAGATCGCCATCAGGATCACGAGGCCGGTGCAGAAGATGAAGGGCGCCTCGGAGGAGACGTTCTCGTACATCCACAATCCGAACAGCGGCGAGATCACGAAGCCCATGCCGTTGGCGGCGGTGACGAGGCCGGCGATATCGCCCTGCTGTTCATGCGTGGCGGCCAGCGATGCTCCGGCGGAAAAGCCGGGGCGCGAGAAACCCTGGCCGAGGCCGAACAGGATCTGGGAGAACGCGAACAGCGCGAAATCCTGCGCCCACACCATGAAGAGCGAGGCGAGCGCCAGCATGATGGCGCCGTAGACCATCAGCGAGCGCACCGGCAGCTTGAGACGCGGGATCAGCACCAGCTGCGAGATCAGCGTCGCCATGGCGCCCATCGTCATCGCCGGGCCGGTGAACTGGGCCGAGGCGGCGCCGGGCGCGTTCATGCGGTCCATGATGGCATACGGGAAAGTCTGGCTGAGCACGCCGGTGACCAGCGAGAGGGCGACTGCGTAGAGCAGGAAGGGGAAGATCGTCGGCTGCTTCCACAGTCCCTTGGCGCCCGAAGAGCGGCCGATACCGGCATCGACGCGTGGGGCGCGATGTTCCGGCAGGCGAGTGAAAACGAGGAACGCGATGACGGTCGCGATGATGGTGATCATCACGACGGGCGCGAGCAGGCCGACGGTGGGCGAGAGGATCGCCCCGCCCGTGATCAGCGCGGCGGCGGCGGCGGGGCCGGCCATCTGGCCGAGCGTGAAGCCGGAGGTGAGCGTTGCGATCTCGTCCATGCGTTCGTCGCGGCTGGTGCGATCGGCGACATAGGCCTGGGCGGCGGGATTGGTGGCCGAGCCGAAAACGCCGAACAGCGTGCGGGCGACGAGCAGCAGGACGAAGATCAGGATCCAGTTCGAGATCCAGCCCAGAAGCGCAAACAGCGAGACCAGCGCGAAGAAGAACATGGACGCGGCAAAGCCGAGCATGCCGATGGCGGCGACGCGGCGGCGGCCCCACTGGTTCGACTTGGCGCCCCAGTACGGCGCGGTCACGACCCAGACAGCGGCCGACAGCGAGAAGATGGCGCCGGCAGTCCAGTCCGGCAGTTTGAGCTCGCGGGTGAGCGGCGGCAGCACGGCCGAGGTGAGCATGGTGTTCCCTGCCCCCACCGCCAGCAGGCAGAAGAACAGCAGCAGGAAAGCGCCGCGGCGATCGGGTCGCGAAAGGTCTATCTGGGGCGGGACGTCCATGGATCAGGGGCATAAGGCGGGCCGCGCCTCCTCACAAGATCGCGCTTTGGCGCATGGGTTTGCGCATGCATCGACGCATTCAGGGCTCGACCGGGGGCCTGCCGGTTTCCTAGAGTGGGGAAGCCCGCCATGAGAGCGGGATGAGGAACCACGGCCCGGATCACGCCATGCGCCATCGCCTGACAGGTATCTTGTGCGGACTCACGCTGGCCGCGGCAGCGTTGGCGCCTGCCGCGCTGGGCCAGTCGCGCATCCGGGACATGCCGGGCTACGACCAGTGGGCGCAGGTTTCGCCCCAGCTTGCCGATGCGGTGAAGCAGGGCGCGATCACGCCCGAATGGTCGGCGGATTCCAAGTCGTTCGACTACACGCTGGATGGCAAGCGGCTTCGGTTCGACGTGAAGACGCGGGCCGTGAACGAGCCGGTGGGTAGTCTCGCAACGCCCTCGACCTCGGCTTCTGCGGGGGTGTCGGGGGCGGCGGCCGCGCCGGCGGGCGGACTCGTTCTGGCGCGTGGACGGGGACGCGAGGCGGACGTGATGTCTCCCGATGGAAAGACGCGGGCGATCTCGCGCGATCGCAATATCTGGCTCGTGCCGGTCGATGGCGGGCCGGAGGTACAGCTGACGACGGACGGATCGGATAGCGGGCGCATCCGCCACGGCGTCGGCTCTTACGTCTATCTCGAGGAGTTCAACGTCTCGCAGCCGGTGTGGTGGTCGCCTGACGGGAAAAAGCTGGCGTGGATGCGCTATGACGAAACGGCGGTCGAGGATTACTTCCTGCAGCTCGACCAGACGCAGACGCTGTCGACCATGCTGGTGCAGGCCTACCCGCATCCCGGCAAACCGAACCCGATCGCCGACCTGCTGGTGCACGACATCGCCACCGGAAAGACGACCGTGATGGATGTGCGCGATGGCGCAGCCTTCACTGACGAGGTGGTTGGCCATTATGCGTGGACTGCGCAGTGGACGAAGGAGGGAGCCGAAATCCTGATCCGCCGCGCTGACCGGCTCCAGAAGCACTATGATCTTGCGGCCTGCGCGCCGGCATCGGGTAAATGCCGCAGCGTGGTGCGCGAGTCGCGGCCGGGCGCATGGGCGAGCGGCTCGAGCCCGCGCTTTCTGGCGGATGGCAAGCGTTTCATCTGGGTGTCGGAGCGCGCGGACTTCCGGAACTTCTATCTCTACGATCTTTCCGGAAAACAGCTGGCGCAGCTGACGCGGCATGGCTTCGAGGTGGTCGACATCATCAAGGTCGACGAGGCGGCCGGCTGGCTGTGGTACACGGCGCGGTCGGGCGACAACCACATGAAGGTGCAGCTGCATCGCGTGCGCCTGGATGGCACTGGCGACAAGCGCCTGACCGATCCCACAATGACGCATCGCGTCGTCGTGGCGCCTGACGGCAAATACTTCGTCGATGTCGAACAGGCGCACGACAAGCCGCCGGTGACGCGGGTGCGCGACTTCGACGGCAAGCTGGTGGCCGAACTGGCGTCGAGCGACACGAGCGCGCTTGATGAGCTGAACCTGCGACCAGCGGAGATGTTCACCTTCAAGGCTGCCGACGGTAAGACGCAGCTGCATGGGATGCTGCAGTTTCCGTCGAACTTCGATCCGGCGAAGACATATCCGATGCTGGTCAGCGTCTATGGCGGACCGGGTTCAAACGGGCTGAATGAAAACTACGCGACGCCCAACGCGCTGGCCGAGTACGGCTTTCTCATCCTGCGCGTCGATGCACGGACCAATGCGGGCAAGGGCCGGAAGATTCTCGACAGCACGTACAAGCAGCTGGGCATCGTCGAGATGGACGATATCGCAGCCGGTATCCGCGCGACGTGGAGCCGGCCCTATGTCGACCGTACGCGGGTTGGCATCTACGGGACGTCGTATGGCGGCACGGTCGCGGCGACAGTGCTGATGCGCCATCCGGAGGTGGTGCAGGCGGCCGTCTCGAACTCTCCGGTCACGGATTACCGGCTCTACGACACGGCGTACACGGAGCGGTATCTCGGGCTGCCCGGCCCTGACGCCGACGCCTATGACCGGGCGGCCGTGCTCACCTATGCAAGCCTGCTGCAGGGCGACCTGCTGATCTACTACGGCACCTCGGACGACAATGTGCACCCGAAGAACGCCCTGCAGCTGATCATGGCGCTTCAGGCGGCGCGCAAGAGTTTCGAGGTGCAGGTGGGTCCCGACCGCGGGCACACGGCCGTGGATCAGGCGCGGATGATGGAATTCTTCATCGAGCGGCTGATTGTGGATCGGGCCGAAAATGCACTTCCGCGCGCGGAAATGCCCTGAGACGGAAAACCGCGTCGTTCCGTCACGTTTTCAAGGCATTAACCTTGGATTGCGCTCTTGCGGCACGAGTCAAGTGATTAATTCGCTAGCATTTGCCCTTTTGAAGGCCCCAAGGGTGGCCCCACGGACGGGCCGGCGTGCTATAGGCGCGTCAGTAACGGACGGACTTTCAAAGGTGAGCCGGCCGCCAATCGCTGGGGAGCAAGGGTACGGTACGGCACGCCGTCCCCTAGCGTTTTAAGTCTCAAGGGGTGCTTGAGCGTGCAGTCTGACAAGATCGACGGGTTGGCCCCGCAAAGCGCCGCCCCTTTGTCCGTTCAGGGTAAGAGCCCGGCCACCGCCCGGACCGCTTATGTCGGGTCCGACGCAGGCTATGCCCGGCGTCCGCCCGAACAGCGGCTGGACATGCCGCCTCAGCCTCTGGTCACCCGCCGCAGCCGCCCGCAGCCCGAGCGCGATGGCAAATGGCGCTTCCTTCTGATCGTTGCAGCCTCGCTGACCACCACATTCTTCGCCGCCCAGGCCATGATGAGCGGCTTTCTGACGGGCGGGGTGAATCTACTCGAAGCGTTCGCCATCACGCTCTTCGCCACCAACTTCTTCTACCTCGGCATCGCGGCCTATACGGGTGTTGCCGGAACCTTGGTGCTGCTGTCCTCGCCCAAACCGCCGCCGAACTCGAACAAGCCGATCACCAGCGGCAGCAAGACCGCTATCGTTATCGCGCTCTACCAGGAAAAGCCGTCCAAGGTCATCGCCGCCGCTGAGGCGATGTGGGACGCGCTCAAGGACCTCGACGCCGAGAAGGGCTTCGAGGTCTTTTTTGTATCGGACACGTCTGACCCTGCCCTCGCAGAGATCGAGGAACAGGCGATGAAGGAGCTGATGGCGCGCCGCGCCAACGAGCCCTTCTGGTATCGCCGCCGCCGCGAGAACACGCAGAAAAAGCAGGGTAACATCAACGATTTCGTCCAGCGCTGGGGCGGCCGTTACGAGTACATGCTGGAACTTGATGCGGACAGCTTCGTCTCGCCGGAAGCCATTCTCGAGCTGGTGCACCGCATGGATGCGCGGCAACGCACGGCGCTGATCCAGTCTCTGCCAATCATCGTCGGCGCGCGGACCTATTCGGCGCGGGCCCAGCAGCTGGCGCTGCGCGTACATGGCGGCCTGTTCGGCGCCGGCCTGACCTGGTGGTCGGGCGGGGCTGGAAACTTCTGGGGCCATAACGCGATCATCCGCCTTGCGCCGTTTGCAGCGCACGCCGCCCTGCCCGACCTTCCGGGCAAGGAGCCGCTGGGCGGCAAGATCCTGAGCCACGATTTCGTTGAGGCCGCGCTCCTGCGCCGCGCCGGTTGGCGCGTTGAAATCGCAGGCGACATTGTTGGTTCGTACGAGGAAGCCCCGCCGACCATCGTCGATCTTGCCGCGCGTGACCGCCGATGGGCGCAGGGCAATATCCAGCAGATCCAGATTCTCTTTTCCAAGGGCTTCGACTGGCTTTCCAAGGTCCACATTGGCGCGGGCCTGATGGGCTATATGTCGGGCTTCCTGTGGCTGTGCCTGATCATCACGGGCGTACTGATCGCGGGCAACGCCAAGTTCTTCGAATCCGAAACGGCGGCCGTCGTCGCCAGCGATCCCAATGCGGGGATCAGGCTGGTTGCGATCATGGGCTTGCTGCTGACCTCACCGAAATGGCTGGCGATCATTCTCTGGGCTTTCGGCAAGCTTCCGGGCTGGGACCGCTCGCCGCGTTTCTTCCTGGCCGTATTGTCTGACCTTGGCATGACGGCGCTGCTGGCGCCGATCACCATGGTCAACCACGCCGGCTCGATCCTTTCGACGCTGATGGGCGTGGACGGCGGCTGGCGGCCGCAGGTGCGCGACCGCAACGGCTTCGCGTGGAGCGATCTTGTGCGGCACTACATGCAGCACATGATTGTCGGCTTCTGCCTGCTGCTGGCCTCGTTCGCGATCTCGCCGACCTTCATGCTGCAGAACCTTCCGATGGCGACCGTTCTGATCTTTGCCCCGATCGTCGCGCGGCAGGTGTCGGGCGTGGCGCGGGCGGGTTCGCTCTCGTGGCGGATGATGGCGACGCCGGAAGATCTGGCTCAACCCGACATCGTGCGCCGCGCCGAACTTCTGGCCGCGCGCGGGACGACCGATGTGCGCAGGCTGGCGCCGCGCCGCATTCGCCCGATGAACCGGGTGAGCCTGGCGGTGCGCCGCGCCATGCGCCGGGCACGTCGTGGCGAGCAACTGCGCCGCGACGCGGATTAGCGGCCGACGGCCTGTCCAAGAAAGAGCGGGATTGATCCCAGCGGTGTCTCGACCCAGTCGAGCAGGAGATCGTGTCGTTCGACCGGCACCGCGTCGACCTGTTGCTGGGCGTAGGCGAGGCCAAGATAGAAGACGCGGCCCGTGGCGCGCAGCTGGGCGATGGCGCGATCATAGTGACCCTTGCCATAACCGAGACGGCGGCCGCGCAGGTCGAACGCCAGCAGCGGCGTCAGCACGAGGTTGGGCCGCACGATCTCGGCTTTGTCCGATGGCTGGGTGAGTCCGAAGGGACCCTTCTCCAGTGTGGCTTCAGAGCTGTCGCGGAACGTCATCTCGCCATTGCCCTCGACGCGCGGCAGCACGATGCGGGCGCCGAGCGAAGCCAGCCGCCCGAGCAGCGGGGCAGCGTCGAGTTCATCGCGGATGGCGAGCGTGCCGGCGACGACGGGGCCGTAGCGATCGAACAGCTTGGTGGGGAAGCGCGCGGCGAGTTTGGTCGCAGCATCAGGATCGCGCGCGGCGGATTCGGCGCGGATCTCGTGCATATGGCCACGCAGGATGGCCTTCTGTTCGATGATCTCGGCAGCGTCGGGGTTCATGCGGTCAACAGCCTCAGTTCGAGGTCTGGCGCAAGCGCGTGCGCGCAGGCAATGACCTGAGGGGGAAAGGTTGGCGGTGCCACGTGCGCCGTACGAGCTTTATCATTCCCGTTCGACCCAGCAAGCTAGGTGGGCGCCAGATGATGAGGACCACGGTCCCCGCCAGAGCCAGCTCCCTGACAGAAATGTACGGTCGACGGAATGTTTTGCCGTTCGAACGCTGCAGCTTACCGCCGAGGACAAGGTAGGGGCTGGACCCCTTTCCAACAAGTGAATTCCTCCGCCGGGAATGCCGGGGGGTCAGCCCCTCCTCCGCCGGCCACGTGAAGCGCCACCGGCCGCGCCTTGTTGCAGCGGGGAATCGAAGCGGCCGGGCCCACACTGGCGTCCCGGAGTCGATCCGTACGACGGCGCGCAGATTAGTCAGCGCATTGGCCCGAGTTCCCGGAACAGGGGTGGTCAGGCGGCGTTTGCCTTTCACAATCGTAACGGAGGAAATCATGGATAATCGGAACGGCGAGCCGCCTGTGACGGCGGGCACCACGCCATCAGTTGAGGATTCTGCGCGCCGCGTGAAAGACGTGGCCGACGACGCAGCGACCCGCATCAAGGATGCTGCGGGCGGCGCCATCAAGGACGCTAAGAATGCAGCGATGCACGGCGTCGAAGATGCGCGGACGAAAGCTGGCGACGTTGGACACACCACCGCATCGCGATTTCGTGACTTCGCGAGCCAGGTCGAGAGCGACATGCCCTGGCTTTCGGGCGCATTCACCAAATCGGCGGCTGGTCTCGACGGCCTGACGGATTCCCTGACGCGCGGCGACGTGAGCCAGTCGCTCAACGGGCTTTCCGACTTTGCGCGGCGCCAACCGGCGATCTTCCTCGGCGCCAGCGTGGCGCTGGGCTTTGCCTTGGCGCGTGTCGGCAAGACTGCGCTGGAAGATGCAGCGCCCGCCATGAAAACAAACTCCGAGGCAGGTCCGAAGCCGACCGAGACAGCGGGCACGCCCTACCCGACATCGACGGGGGGCTGACGCGTGTCATCCATCCCCGAACTTACCAAGGAGATGGTGCACCATCTCGGCGACATGTTCCGCAACGAGCTGAAGCTTGCGCGGACTGAAGCCGTCGACAGCGCGAGGAAGATGAGCGGGAGCCTGGCGCTTATCGGCGTCGGGGTAGCGTTTACGGCTTCGGCCATCACGCTGATCGGCTTTGCAGCCGTTGAACTTCTGCCCGTGGAAGTTCCGCGGTGGGCAGCGTTCGCAATGGCGGGCGTCGCATCGGGCGTGGCCGCCATGCTGTTCATGCAGGCGGGCAAATCCAAGATTGCGCCCGATTCCCTCACCTTTCCGAAAACCCGCGAGCAGGTTGGTCGCGACATTCAGACAATCAAGGAGCATCTGCCGTCATGACGATGGAAACAGACAAGATCGAACAGGACATCGACCGTTCGCGTTCCGCACTGAACGACACGATCAACCGTCTGGGCGGCAAGCTTTCGCCCGGCCAGATCGTGGACGAAGTACTGGGCGTGGCGCAGGGCCAGTTCGGCAAGTTCACCACCAATGTGGGCAGGCAGGTGCGGGATAATCCGATCCCGCTGCTGCTGATCGGTGCGGGCGTCGGTATGTATTTGCTGAACCAGCGCCAGCAGCACGACAACGAGCCGAAGATCCACGAAGACGACTGGCGCGCGGAGCATCACTTCCGCAAGGTTGAGCATACGCGGGCAAACTCGCCGCGGGCGGCCGACGAGTCGGATGAGGCCTATACACGCCGCCTGCACGACGAGCACGCCAAGGCCCTCGACATCAAGCAGATGGCCGGCGAGGCATACGACGCCTTCCAGGCACGCGTCTCGCGCACGGTCGAGGGGCTTGAACGGCGGGCGATGTCGGTTCGCGATGCGGTGGCGTCAGGCATGTCGAAAGCCGGGCACTTTATTCACGACCAAGCCCAGCATGCCGGCGAGATGGCGGCCGACGCCAAGGACAAGGCAGGCACGATGCACAACGAGAACCCGCTGGCGGCCGGCGCGATTGGCGTCGCCATCGGTGCGCTGCTCGGTTCGCTCGCGCCGCTGAGTTCGATGGAGCGCGACAAGCTGCATGGCGTGGCCGACGAAGCGATGAAGGCGGGCGCAGGCCTTGCCGAGCGCGGCGCCAACTATGTCGAGAAGAAAACGGCCAACTTCGTCCACTAGACGAACGACCTGATCTTTCGGAGCTGATACCGGGCGGATGCGCAGGCATCCGCCCGGTGCTTTTTGGCGCTGCATCGTTTCGCACCCGGCGTTGCCGCCAATCCCCGTCATGGAACTTTTGCCGGAGCGCAATCCAAGCGTCGCACGCCTGAAGCCAGACCGTCACGGATCGGGCCTAACCCCCGTCGCGCGCATCCGACAGGGAAGAGCGCCTTCGAGCCAAATGGGGTGTTTCGTGAAGATCAAGCTTCTGATGGGAGTGGCTATCGTGTCGCTCGGCGCGGGCCATGCCTGGGCGCAATCGGCCCCGGCGCCTGAAGACAATACCGACGGCGATGTCGTCGTCATCTATGGCGAGGGCGAGACCCGCCAGGTGCAGACGCTGACCGCTGCGGACCTGAGCCTTGAAGCGGCGGGGTCGAGCCCGATCAAGCTGATCGAGAGCCTGCCCGGCGTGAACTACACCGCAGCCGACCCGTTCGGCGCGTATGAGTGGGCCGTCAACATCAACATCCGCGGCTTCCAGAAGGACCAGCTCGGCTACACGCTGGACCGCATCCCGCTCGGCGACATGAGCTATGGCAACTATAACGGCCTGCACATCAGCCGCGCCGTGATTTCGGAAAACCTCGGCCGCGTCGAGCTGGCGCAGGGCTCAGCCTCGCTGTCGACTGCCTCGACCTCGAACCTTGGCGGCGCGCTGGCCTTCACGAGCCGTGGCCCCTCGGACGATTTCGGCGGCGAGATCGCGCTCACCGGCGGCAGCGAAAACATGTTCCGCGGCTATGCGCGGCTTGAGACCGGCGCGATCGACGCGCTGATGGGCGGCAAGGCCTACATCTCCTACGTCACGCACGATCAGGACAAGTGGAAGGGTTCGGGCCCGCAAAAAACCGAGCAGGCCAATGCCGGCTTCGAACTGCCGGTCGGACCGGGCGTGGTGTCGGGCTACTACAACTGGTCGCAGCGCCGCGAGACGGACTATCAGGATCTCTCGCTCGAGATGATTCGCCGCCTTGGCTATGGCTGGGACAACTTCGCGCCGAACTGGGCGCTGGCGCAGCAGGTGGCCGACATCGCCAACAACCGTGGCGACACCGGCGCGCCGGTGACGAACGCGGCGGCGGGAACCGTCTACCCCTCCCCCATCGTCAGCGCGGACGACGCCTATTACGACGCGTCCGGCCTTCGCGACGACCAGCTGGCGCGCCTCTCCTATGACGCGGACCTGACCAGCGACCTCACGCTCTCGCTGACCGCCTACCTGCATGAGAACGAGGGCCAGGGCATCTGGTTCACGCCGTATGTCAGCCCGTTCTCGTTTGGTCAGGGCGGCCCCAACGTGTCGCCGATCTCGGTGCGCACCACCGAGTACGACATGAACCGCAATGGCGCGCTGGGTTCGCTGACCTGGACGCTGGGCGACCACACGGTCGAGGGCGGCTTCTGGTACGAATACAACGACTTCAACCAGGATCGCCGCTTCTACGCCAACACCCGCCAGACGCCGCGTTCGACGCTGAACTTCATGCGCAACCCGCTCGCGACGCAGTGGTCCTACGCATACGACTTCGAGACCATGATGTTCTACCTGCAGGACACATGGGACATCACCGACGACCTGACCGTCTTCGGCGGCTTCAAGTCGGTCACCGTCGACATGGCGGTCGACACCAACGTCGCCGGCTTCACCGTGCCGACGCCGGGCGCCAACAACGATCTCGACGGCACGATCACGTCGGAAGACAACTTCCTGCCGCAGGTCGGCTTCACCTACCAGCTCGGCGAAGGCAGCGAGATTTTCGGCGGTTATACCGAGAACATGCGCGCCCACACGCTGGCGCCTGCGGCGAGCCAGACGCAATCTGGCTTCGACTTCATCCGGGACAACACCGATCCGGAAAGCTCGAAAACGGTTGAAGCAGGCTGGCGCTATCGCAATGGACCGTTCCAGGGCGTTGTGGCGGGTTACTATGTGAAGTTCGAGGACCGCCTGCTCGGTCTCTCCTCCGGCGCGGGCATCATCGGCAACCCGTCGGTGATCAAGAACGTCGGCAGCGTGACGACGATGGGTCTCGAATTTGCAGGTTCGTATGAGTTCACTGACGAGTGGACGCTGACCGGTTCGTACGCGTTCAACGACTCATCCTACGACGATGACGTCGTGGACGCGACGCTGCCCGCGCCGATCCTTACCAGCGGCAAGACGGTGGTGAACGCGCCCGAGCACCTGTTCAAGTCGGACCTCGGCTATGACAACGGGCTGTTCTTCGCCAAACTGTCGGTCGCCTACACCGGCTCGCGCTACTTCTCGTACCTCAACAACGCCGAAGTCGACGGCTACACGCTGGCCGACTTCACGGCGGGCTATCGTCTCGGCGGCAACGACATCCTCGAAGGCGTCGAGCTGCAGCTCAACATCACCAACCTGACGGACGAGGAATACGTCTCGACCCTTGGTACGAACGGCTTCAACACGGGCTCCGACAACCAGACTTTGATGGTCGGCTCGCCGCGCCAGCTGTTCGCCACGATCCGGAAATCCTTCTGATAGCCCCAGGGGGATAGTCGGTTAGACTGCGCCGCCGGAGCCTCGCTCCGGCGGCGTTATTTCTGGAGATGCGCATGTCGATCAAGCCTAGCCGCCGCGAGGCAATTGCGGGCGCTGCCGCCCTTGCCGCTGCGGCATGCACGACAGGGCCGGAGATTGCTCCGCTGTCGGATGCGCACCCCGCATCAAGCAATACGCTGAGCCGGATCGCGTTCGGTTCGTGCGCCCGGCAGAACAAGGAGCAGCCGATCTGGGACGCCATAAATGCGGCCGAGCCCGAGCTCTTCATTTTCCTCGGCGACAACATCTACGCCGACACGCGCGACCCCAAGGTGATGGCAGAGAAGTACGCGCTACTGGCGGCCAAGCCCGGCTTCCAGAAGTTGCGCGCGAATACGCCGGTGTGCGCAATCTGGGACGACCATGACTATGGCGAAGACGACGCGGGCGCCGACTATCCGATGAAGGATGAAAGCCGTCGGCAGTTCTGCGATTTCTGGGGCGAGACGGCCGACAGCCCGCGCCGCACGCGCGATGGCATCTATACTGCTCACATGTTCGGGCCCGCCGGGCAGCGCGTGCAGGTGATCCTGCCAGACTTGCGCTGGAACCGCACGTCGATGCGCAAGCTCGATCTGGGCGGCAAGCCGTATGCCCCCTGGTCGCTGGAGCAACAGCGAGATGGCAAGCCGGTGCCGGGCCCATACGAACGCAACCCCGCGCTCGATGCGACGATGCTGGGCGAGCCGCAGTGGACATGGCTGGAAGAACAACTGCGGCAGCCGGCCGATGTGCGCGTGCTTGCATCAAGCCTGCAGGTGCTGGCCGATTTTGCGGGATGGGAAAGCTGGATGAATTTCGCGCGCGATCACCAGCGCCTGTTCGCAGCCATCCGCGAGGCAAAGGCGGACGGGCTGGTCTGCATTTCGGGCGACACGCATTATGCCGAGCTGTCGATGCTGGACATCAACACGCCCTACCCGATCTGGGACCTGACTTCGTCGGGGCTTACTGAAGTGTGGCATGTGCTGCCGCCGAACGAGCTGCGCGTGGGCGAGGCGCTGCGCGAGAACAATTTCGGGTTGATCGATATCGACTGGGCAAAGCGTGAACTGCTGATGCAGGTCTGCGACGTGAAGGGCGAAGTGCGGATCAGCCGGAAGGTGGCGCTGGATACGCTGACGGTGGGGTAAGCTGGCCGGGCATTTGCCTGACAGTGACTAGCCATTGGCGCAAAGCTGGCGCAGACTCCACCCCAGAGACGGCCCGAGAGGCCGCAGATCCGGGGACGGAAATGACCACATTCTGGAAGGCTTCGCTCTTTGGCGCAGCGGCTATCGCGCTTGCCTCATGCCAGGCGGCGCCGCCGACCGTGGCGGACAGTGCTCCGGCGGACACGCCCGTCGCAGTTGCCCCCGCTCCAGCGCATGACATCGCACCAGCGCCGCAGCAGGTTGCTGCTACAGCGGCCCATCCAGGCGAGGCGGTCTACAAGCAGTTCTGCGCGGCATGCCACGACCAGCCCGAAGCGACGCGCTCGCCGGCCATGTCGACGCTGAAGCAGATGAGCCTGCAGTTCATCAATTACTCGCTAACGCAGGGAAAGATGAAGGCGCAGGGTACGATGCTCTCTGACGAGCAGCGGGCGCAGGTGGTCAATTTCCTGATCGGCGCCAAGCCGCCATCCGACAGCTGGACTTCGGGGATGATGTGCGATGCGGCGCGGATGCCGGTTGATCTGACCGGCGCGGCCGCGATCACCAATTTCGGCTTCGACATGCACAACACGCGCAGCCTGACGGCGGAGAAGGCCGGGTTGACCAAGGCGCAGATCGCGAAGCTGGACCTCGCCTGGGCCGTGGGCATTCCGGATGCGACCGGCATGCGCTCGCAAGGCGCCGTCGTCGGCAAGAACCTGTTCGTGCCCGTAGCGGATGCGGGCGCGATGTACGCCTTCGATATCTCGACGCCTGACAAGCCATGCCTGCAATGGGTCTACAACACGCCGGGCGGCGCACCGCTGCGCACCAGCGCGGCGTTCGGCTGGGTCGATGGCACGCCCCTGCTCGTCTTCTCCGGTCTCGACACAATGGTGCACGCGGTGGATGCACGCACCGGCAAGGCCGTGTGGACCAAGACGGTGGGGACCTTCAGCTATTCGACCGCTACGGGTACACCGAGCGTTCTCAAGGACCGGATTATCGTTCCCGTCTCGCAGTTCGAAATCGTGTTCGGCGGCAGCAACGATATCATCTGCTGCACCAACCATGGCTATGTCGTCTCGCTCGATCCGAAGACAGGCGAGCAGCAATGGCGCTATGACACCATGCCGGAAGCAACGCGCGTGCGCGATCGCGGCGATGGCAAGCCGCTGATGGGTCCATCAGGCGCGCCGATCTGGAACTCACCTTCGATCGACGAGAAGCGTAACCTGATCTATTTCGCGACCGGCGAGAGCAATTCGCCGCCGGCGCACAAGAACACCAACGCGGTGATTGCGGTTGATCTCAAGACCGGCAAGGAGCGGTGGAGCTTCCACGCAACGCCGAACGACATCTACAATATCGGCTGCGACCTCGTTTCAAAGCCCGAGCTTCTGAACTGCACAAGCAAGCCGGAGACGGTCTATCGCGATGTCGACTTCGGCGCGTCGACGATTCTCGGCACGCATTCGGACGGCAAGCAGCTCGTCTATGCCGGCCAGAAATCGGGCTCTGTCTGGGCGTTCGAGCCTGACACGGGCAAGGTTGCCTGGCGCAAGGCGCTGGGAACCGGCGGCGCGCTGGGTGGCGTCCACTGGGGCATCGCCTATGACAAGGACACTGTGTTCGTGCCGATCTCGACCGTGGGCCAGCCTATTGCGGGCGAGTGGGATTTCGATCCGAACATCAAGCCGGGCCTCTATGCGCTGAATGCAAAGACCGGCGCGATCAAGTGGCAGTTCAATCCCGAGGCACCAGCCAATGCGCCGCCGATGCCGCCGGGCTTCCCCGTGCATTCCACCGCCATGTCCACGGCGCCCGCCGTGATTGACGGCGTCGTGATTGCGGCCACGCTGGACGGCACGCTCTACGCGCTGGACTCGCAGACAGGCGCGCTGATCTGGAAGCAGGCAACGGCGAAGGACTACACCACCATCAACGGCGTGCCCGGCAAGGGCGGCGCGATTGATGCGGTGTCGATCTATGCCGCCAACGGCTTGTTGATCACCAACTCGGGCTATGGCTCGTTCGGCCAGGCGCCGGGGAATGTGATCCTCGGGTTCGAGCCGAAGAAGTAGCGGATCAGGCGAAGATCGCCTCAATGGCGGCGCGGTCGAAGTTCTCGAAATCGGGAAGCGGCGGGCCGCCATCGGAGTCGATCGTCCGAAAGTCGACGCGAGTATCAGATGGCGCGCCTATGGCGCAGCCAGCCATGATCAGCCCGACAAAGATGGAAAGGCCCAGCGCTTTCACCTGCGACTCCCGCGCATGCAGCATCCGACCTTGGGCCAAAGATCGATGGATTGCGCACGGCTGTAAAGGGCAGTCGCGCCCGGACAGATGCCGGGACAGATCAGCGTTGCAGCCACGCCGCAGTCGCCATGCCGCCGGCGGCGCAGACGCCGACGATGGCGTTCTTCGCCTTGCGGCGTTGAAGCTCCATCAGCGTCGAGCCGATGTAGCGGATGCCGGACATGCCATAGGGATGGCCGAGCGCGACCGCGCCGCCATTGACGTTGGTCGTCTCCCACGGCGTCTGCAGCTCGCGGTGGTTGTAGAGCGTGGTGACGGCGTAGGCTTCGTGCAGCTCCCACAGGTCGATGTCGCTCATGGCGAGACCGTAGTGCGCCATCAGCTTGCGGATGGCCGGGGTGATGGCGATGCTCATCTCTTCCGGATGGACAGCGCCAAGCTGCATGCCACGGAACAGGCCGAGGATGGGAAGGCCGCGCTTTGCCGCAACATCCGCGTCCATCATCACCAGGGCGGCCGCGCCATCAGAGAGTTGCGAGGCGTTGCCAGCCGTTGTCGTGCCGCCCTCGAAGACGGGCTTGAGCTTCGCGAGGCCTTCGAGAGTGGTGTCGGGGCGCGGGCCTTCGTCGTGATCGAGCGTCACCTGCTCCATACGCGACTGGCCGGTGGCCTTGTCGGTGACCTTCATCGTCGTCGTGAAGGGCGTGATTTCCTCGGCATACTTGCCGGCAGCGGATGCGACGGCGACGCGCCTCTGACTTTCCACGACATAGGCGTCGAGCGCTTCACGGGCGATGCCGTATTTCTGCGCCACGAAATCGGCAGTCTGGTTCATCGTCCACCACACGGCGGGCATGACCTGCTGCAACGGTTCGTAGAAGAAGCCGTTCAGGTTGAGGTTGAACTGGACGAGGCTGATGCTTTCGACGCCGCCGGCGATGCCGGCTATGATCTCGCCGGTGGCGATACGCGTTGCGAGCATGGAGGCAGCCGAAATGCCTGAGCCGCAATAGCGGTTGACCGTGATGCCAGGCACGCCGACGCCGAGGCCGGCATGGAGGGCCGAGGTGCGGGCGATGTTGTGGCCTGTTGCGCCTTCTGGCAGGCCGCAGCCGAGGATCACGTCCTCGATTTCAGCCGCCTCGATCTTCGCACGCGAAACCGCTTCGCGCATGACATGCGCGGCCATCGGGATCCCATGCGTCTGGTTGAGCGCGCCGCGTGTCGCGCGGGCGATGCCGGTCCGGCAGTAGGAGACGACAGCGACGTCTTTCATGGGCAGGGCCTCGACCAGGGATTGTGGTCGTCAGACTAGCTCATCGACACGCAGGCAACCATTCACCCCAAGGTATGAGGTGGACCGGTCTAGTCGCGGTCCAGCGCGGCGAGGATGCCGCCGACGGCTTCGTTCACGAGGTCATCGGACTCGGCCTGGGCCATGACGCGGATCAGCGGCTCGGTGCCGGACTTGCGGACCAGCAGGCGACCCTTGGTTCCGAGCGCCTTTTCGGCGGCGGCGATGGCGTCCTGCACATGCTTGCGGCTGAGCGGGTCGGCGCCGGTGAACTTGCGGTTGACCAGTTTCTGCGGCGCGGGGTCGAACACGTGCGCGACTTCGGAGAGTCGCTTGCCGGTCTCGACCATGACGGTGAGAACCTGGAGCGCGGCGAGCAGGCCATCGCCCGTGGTGGAGAAGTCGGACAGCACGATGTGGCCGGACTGTTCGCCGCCGACATTGATGCCCTTCTCCAGCATGCGCGCTACGACATAACGGTCGCCCACCTGCGTGCGTTCCAACGCGACACCGAGGCCCTTGAGATGATTCTCGAGGCCGAGGTTGGACATGACGGTGGCGACGACGGCTTTCTTCGACAGCCTGCCCTGCTGCTTCCAGCTTTGCGCAATGAGGCCGAGCAGCTGGTCGCCGTCAATAATGCGGCCGTTCTCGTCGCACATCACCACGCGGTCAGCATCGCCATCGAGTGCGATGCCGATGTCGGCGCGATAGCGGTGCACCGCCTCGACCATTGCGCGCGTGTCGGTGGAGCCGATTTCGCGGTTGATGTTGAAGCCGTTGGGATCATCGCCAATGGCGAAGACCTCGGCGCCCAGTTCATAGAGCGCCTTGGGCGCGACCTTGTAGGCGGCGCCGTTGGCGCAGTCGATCACGACGCGGAGGCCCGAGAGGCGCAGCTTGCGCGGGAAGGTGGATTTCACGATCTCGACATAGCGCGACTGGGCGTCGTCCACGCGCTGGGCGCGGCCAAGATCCGGCGGGGCGGCGAGGCCCTCGTCGAGCGGATGAGTCATCAGCTCTTCGATGGCGAGTTCGGCCTCGTCCGACAGCTTGTAGCCGTCGGGTCCGAACAGTTTGATGCCGTTGTCCTGATAGGAGTTGTGCGAGGCGGAGATCATCACGCCAAGATCAGCCCGCAAGCTGCGCGTGAGCATGGCGACGCCGGGCGTCGGCAGCGGGCCGAACAGGACGACGTCCATCCCCTTGGCGGTGAAGCCGGCCGTGAGCGCGGGTTCCAGCATGTAGCCGGACAGGCGGGTATCCTTGCCGATGACGACAAGGTGCCGGCGCGGGTCGGATTTGCGGAAATGGGTGGCGGCCGCCATGCCGAGGCGCATGGCCATTTCGGGCGTGACCGGCCAGGAGTTGGCCGTGCCGCGAATGCCGTCCGTGCCGAAAAACTTGCGAGCCGTCATCGTTCCTCACTCATACACGCCCAGCCAGCCGTCCCGGGCGGCGGATAAGGCGCATGGGGCTAGCAGAAACTCCATAACCCGCCGTGAAACCGTGATTTTCATGACGGACCCTCGCCATGTTTTGCAATACCTTAAGCAGGCCAATCGCCTAGATCAGCGCGATTGCAGTCGGAGTAGACCACGAATGTGCGGTATTATCGGTATCCTTGGCGACCAACCGGCGGCCCCACGCCTGGTGGAGGCGCTGAAGCGGCTGGAATACCGCGGCTATGATTCGGCCGGAGTCGCCCTGCTGGAAGGCGGGAAACTCAAGCGGCTGCGCGCGCCGGGCAAGCTGTCCAACCTTGACGCCAAGGTGCGCGAGACGACGCTGAAGGCCAGCGTCGGCATCGGCCATACCCGCTGGGCGACGCATGGCCAGCCGAACGAGACGAACGCCCACCCGCACGCTTCCGGCCGGGTCGCCATCGTCCACAACGGCATCATCGAGAATTTCCGCGAACTGCGCGAGGCGATGGAGGCGCGCGGCCGCAAGTTCGAGACCGAAACGGATTCGGAGACCATCGCGCACCTGATCGATGAGGGCCTGTCCAAGGGCCTCAAGCCGAAGGAAGCGTTCAAGGCGACGCTGGACCAGCTGCGCGGGGCGTTCGCCATCGCGGCGATCATCGAGGGCGAGGATAATCTCATTCTCGGCGGCCGGCGCGGATCGCCGCTGGTGATCGGGGTTGGCGACAAGGAGATGTTCCTTGGGTCCGACGCGCTGGCGGTGGGCCCGTTCACCCAGCGCGTGATCTATCTCGAGGAAGGCGACTGGTGCACACTGACCCGCACCTCGTTCGAGATTTTCGATGCAGCGGGCAAACACGTCGAACGCGCGGAGACGCATGTGCCCGCGGCTGGCGCCGCCGCCGAGAAGGGCAATTACCGCCACTTCATGCAGAAGGAAATCTACGAGCAGCCCGACTTCGTGGGCCGCACGGTCTCCGCCTATATCGACGCGTATGACCTGAAGGCCGTGCTGCCCACGCGCCCGGGCAAGAAGACGCTCGACTTCACGCAGTTCGACCGCATCCAGATCGTGGCGTGCGGCACCGCGTACTATGCGGGCTTCGTCGCCAAGTACTGGTTCGAGCAGCTGGCGGGCATCGTCGCCGACGTCGATGTGGCGTCCGAATTCCGCTATCGCGAACCCGTGTTGGGCCCACGCACGCTGGCCATCATGGTGACCCAGTCAGGCGAGACGGCCGACACCAAGGCGGCGATGGAATACTGCAAGGCCAAGGGCGTGATGACGGCGGCTGTCGTCAACGTGCCCACCTCCTCCATCGCGCGCGAGTGCGATGCGATCCTGCCGACGTTGGCGGGCGTCGAGATCGGCGTAGCATCCACCAAGGCGTTCACGGCGCAGCTTTGCGCGCTGCTTGCGACGGCCGTTGCGGCCGGGCGCCAGCGCGAATTCCTGTCGCGTGAGCGGGAGAAGTCCATTGTCGGTTCGATGATCGAGCTGCCGCGCCTGATCGGCGAAGCGCTGAATACGGAAAAGCAGATCATGGCGCTGGCACCGGAGATCGCGAAGGCGCGCGACATTCTCTATCTCGGCCGCGGGCAGCACTATCCCATCGCTTTGGAAGGCGCGCTGAAGCTGAAGGAGATCTCGTACATCCACGCTGAGGGCTATGCGTCGGGCGAGCTGAAGCATGGGCCCATCGCGCTGATTGACGAGCGTACGCCAGTGATCATGGCGGCCCCTCATGACCATCTGCTTGAGAAGTCGCTATCCAACCTGCAGGAAGTAGCCGCGCGGCGCGGCAAGGTGTTCCTGGTGTCGGACAAGGCGGGCATCAAGCAGGCGGGCAATGCACCGTTCGGCACGATCGAGATTCCCGAATGCGAGCGCGTGATCCAGCCGATCGTTACGGTCGTGCCCTTGCAGTTGCTGGCCTACCATGTCGCCGTCGAGAAGGGCACCGACGTGGACCAGCCACGAAATCTGGCCAAATCAGTAACGGTTGAGTAGTCCGCAGGCCGTATGGGCTGGCAGTCGGATTGCACTTAGTGGCTGGACACCCGCCATCGCCGGGTAGCCTGTTGCGTTGTGAGCCACGATGCCATTTGGGGAATTTACCATGAAGCCTGTCCGCAAGGCCGTTCTGCCTGTCGCCGGTTTTGGTACGCGGGTGCTGCCGGCCACCAAGGCGGTGCCGAAGGAAATGCTGACGGTGTTTGACCGCCCGGCCCTGCAATACGTGGTGGACGAGGCGCGCGAGGCGGGGATCGAGCACTTCGTGTTCGTCACCGGACGCGGCAAGCAGGCGATCGAGGATTACTTCGACAAGGCGTTCGAGCTGGAAACCACGCTGGAAGCCAAGAAGAAGGATGCGATTCTGGCAGAGGTTCGCGCCGCCGCCCTGCCCCCGGGCGCATCGAGCTTCACGCGCCAGCAGGCCGCCCTTGGCCTTGGCCACGCCGTTCTGTGCGCGCGCGACATCATTGGCGACGAACCCTTCGCCGTGCTGCTTCCCGATGTGATCGTGAAGGGAAATGGCGGATCGTGCCTGAAGCAGATGGTCGACGCCTACAACGAGGTTGGCGGCAACATCATCGCGGTCGACGAAGTTCCGCAGGAACGCGTCAACCAGTATGGCGTGATCGATCCGGTGACGGCGGGCGATGCCGGCCCGCTGGTGAAGATGAAGGGCATGGTGGAGAAGCCGCCGATCGACAAGGCGCCCTCGCGCCTCAAGATCACCGGCCGCTACATCCTGCAGCCGCAGGTGTTCGACCTGCTGGCGACGCAGACGCCGGGCGCCGGCGGCGAAATCCAGCTGACCGACGCGATGCAGCGCCTGATGGGCAGCCAAGACTTCCACGCGTTCAAGTATGCCGGGCAGGATTACGACTGCGGCGACAAGCTTCTCTATCTAGAAGCCTTCGCAGCGATGGCGCTGGCGCATCCGGAACTTGGCGCGAAGGCGCGTGCAGTTCTCGAGGCGACGCTGAAGAAGGGCTGAACTTCAGCTCTCAGTCCTCAACCACAATGCGCGGGATAGTCGATCGCGGGGGCAAGCCCCACGCGCCATGAGCGCACGACGTCATTTTCCATCTCGAAGACGAATTTCGTCTCGCCCTGCATGACGCCAAGATCAGTTATTTCGGGCTCGAACACGTTGGGCGTTTCGGTGATCGCAGTGCCGAAGCGGGCGCGGATTTCCGCCGCCGTGCTGCCGACGCCGAGGCCATCGGCCAGGCGGGCAGTTGGAGTGATGAAGTCGATCCGTCGCACGCCCCCGCCTTCTACCAGGAAGCTGAGGCCGGTCACGGGTTCGACGGCGAAGAGTTCGTGGCAGCGCGCCGGATCGGGTTCGGCGTCGGGAAGTGATTCGTAGCTCTCAAGTTTTACCGGGAAGGCGGCCGTAGCAGCTTCCGGCGTCATGCCGAGCCGGACACCGCAATAGCCCTCGGCCGTCACCGCGCCGCAGCTCGCCAGCGCTTCGCCCTCGGCGGCTTCCGACTCCACGAGCGCCGGATCGCGCGTCGGCGCCGGCGTCACGATCGGCGCGGTGGGCTCCGACTCACCCCCGCATGACGCGGCCATCATGGCCAGGAGCGCACACAGAAGGAGGGGCGCCTGCTTCATCAGAAAGGCTCGAAGCAGTCGTAATTGCGCTGGCGGATGATCAGCCCGTCTTCGTACTCGATTACCTGGCAGATGCGCGCACGCATCGCCTCGCCCGGCCGCACCTCTCCCATGGGGGTGCGCGGATAGCCGGTCCACGTGTATTCGAGGATCACGCGATCGCCGACTTCGGTGAGCGTGTGGATGTCGTAGATTTGGCGATCCATCAATTTCGTGCCGCGCTCGGCGCCTTCGAGGATGGCGGCCAGGTCGCGCTGGGCGCCGCGCGGAATGAGGCGGTTGGGGAATTCGTACTGCACGGCGTCAGGATGATAGAACGCCGCCAGATCGTCGCCCACGGCGCCGCCTTCCACGGCCGCGACATAGGCGCGGACTTTACGTTCGAGGGACATCGACTCCTCCGTTCTGGAGGACAGTCTAGAGCACCATTTGTGTCTGCGTCACCAGTGCGACGGTCTTGCCCGCCTCACTCGTGATCTTCGTCTGCCAGATCGATGTACGGCGGCCGATGTGGAGCGGGGTGCAGACGGCCAGCACGGTTTCGCCCTCACGTGCAGCGCCGATGAAATTCGTCTTGCTTTCAAGGGTTGTCGTGCCGTTCGCGCCCTCGGGAAGGTTCATCGAGGCGCCCATGGCGCCAAGCGTGTCGGCCAGCGACATCGCAGCGCCGCCATGCAGGCCCTTCAGCGGATTGCAGAGGTCCGGTCGGACAAGAAGCCGCGCCTCGATTCGCTCCTTCGTTGCGGAAACGATCTCGATGCCCATGAGGCCGGCAAAGGGGATGTGCTTACGGATCTGTTCGCTCATGGTTGACGTTCTGGGAGGCTCTGGCGCGTGACGCAAGTACCCGCAGGGTCGTTGACAGCCTCGTGGGAACTGCCCCTCGCCCGACGGTGTTACCGTTCCGGAGAAAGGATTCGGAGATGACGCCTGTCGCAAACGCCTCGCTGCTGATCCGCGCCCCGGCCGAGAGGGTGTTCAATGCATTCCTTCACACGGAAACGCTGACGCAGTTCTGGCTCTCGCGCGCAAGCGGCCCGCTAGCCCCCGGCAAGAGCGCGACATGGGAGTTCCACGTGCCCGGCGCGGTCGCGGAGACGCGGCTGCAGGAGAGCGCCCCCCACAGCCGGCTGGTCCTGGAATGGGAGGGCGACGAGACGGCGGAGGTCACCTTCGATCAGCGCGAGGATGGCTTCACGCGCGTCGAGGTGAAGAGCGCGGCAACCGGCAAGACCGATGCGGAAGCAGTGGCCAACGCTATCGAGTCGACGCAGGGCTACACCCTCGTCCTCGCCAACCTGAAAGTGCTGCTCGAAACGGGCAAGTCCGGCGGCATTGTCGAGGACAAGGCCATCCTGATCGCCGAGAAGCAGACGGCGAAAGACTAAGTCGGGATCTCTATTTCGCGGCCGCGTATGTATCCACCGCCGCGACGTGCTTCGCGACCGACGCCTGGTCCAGGAACGAGCCGGTGAAGGAGTTCTTCGCCATGGTGATGATGTCGTCGCGCGAGAGGGCGACGGCCTGCGCCGTGCGAATGTAGTTGTCACCGATATAGCCGCCGAAATAGGCGGGGTCGTCCGAGTTGCAGGTGGCCCTGAGGCCGAGCTGCAGCATGCGCTTCATCGGATGATCCTTGAGGTCATGCACGACGCATAGCTTGAGGTTGGACAGCGGGCAGACGGTGAGCGTCATCCCCTCTTTCACCAGCCGCTGCACGAGTGCGGCGTCCTCCAGAGCACGGTTACCATGATCGAGGCGGTCGACATGAAGAATGTCTAGCGCCTCGTGGACGTATTCGGGTGGGCCTTCCTCGCCGGCGTGGGCGACGATCTTGAGGCCACGCTCCTTCGCCGCCTTGAACACGCGCGCGAACTTGGACGGGGGGTGGCCTTTCTCGGATGAGTCCAGACCCACGCCCGTGATGCGATCGAGATACGGCTCGGCGGCCTTGAGCGTCCGGAACGATGATTCCTCGTCGAGATGGCGCAGGAAGCACATGATGAGTTTCGACGTGACGCCGAACTTTGCTTCGGCCTGTTTCATGCCAGCCAGCAGACCATCGATGGCGATGGAGAATGGCAGGCCGCGATCCGTGTGCGTTTCGGGATCGAAGAAGATTTCCGCGTGGACGCCGCCATCGGCATGCAGCCGCTCGAAATACGCCAGCGCCAGCGCTTCGAAATCCTGCTCGGTCTGGAGCACGTTTGCGCCCTGGTAGTAGATGTCGAGAAAATCCTGCAGGTTGGAGAACGCGTAGGCGGCCCTGACCTCCTCCACACTCTTGAACGGGATATCGACCTTGTTGCGCTGTCCGAGTGCGAACATCAGTTCGGGCTCAAGCGAGCCTTCGATATGCAGGTGAAGCTCCGCCTTGGGAATGCCGCGAATGAAGGCTTCGGATACGGACATGCAAGGCTCCGGCTGACTTGTCGATAGTCTAACAGACTTGGACGTCCGAACATAAGACCCCGCAACCGCATGCCAGAGGATGCCTGAATGCTTGCGCGACCATTGATCACGCTTGCTGTCGCGGCCGCAGTGCTGGGCGCCTGCGCCAGCGCCCCGCCACAAGCCGCCGTCACGCTGCCGGCCGATATAGCCGAGCGCGTGGACCGGATGCGCGGTTGCTGGATCGCGCGGGAAGGAACAGGCGCAACTTTCCTCCGCCTGCTGCCGCCAGAGGTTGGCGCGTCGACGATCGCCGGCGGGGTGGACCGCACAGGCACGACGGCCGTGGATCGCACGGCGGTGCTCTCGTTCGCGCGCGACGGCACGACTGCGGAACTGACGACCAAAGGCAGCGCGGCCGTCTCCTTCGTGGCCGCCGGGCCGGACTGGGCGCCGCGAAGCCCGAACTGGCTGGTCTATCGTTCGACGTCGGAGCCGGTCCTGTTCATGCTGATAGAAGCTCCCGGCGAGACGCTGCGCATCATGACGACGATTGGCCCCGGCGCCGGCCAGCCGATGGCGATGTCGCCGCTTTACGAGGCCAATCGCGACGGCTGCGACTGATCGAATTTCATCGATCGGGTTCCGGCGATTCTAACCAAGCCTTGCTAGTGTCCGGCGCTTAACCGCCCGGAATCGGCACGATGACGTCTGGACTTGTCGCACTGGTCGGCGATGCGCCGCACGCCTGGACGATGGTCAATGCGCTGCGCAAGCGCTTTGGTGATTTTCCGGTCATCGTGGAACGCGGCGAGCCTGCCTCTGTGTTCTGGGCGCGGCGCAGGAAGAAGCTGGGCGCCGGCGCGGTCTATTCGATGAAGGCAGCGGCGCTGGCGGCGAAGGTGACCAAGCCGCTGTCGCGTGCGCGCCTGGCCGAGCTACGCGCCGAGTGTGACGCGGCGCCCGTTGGCGGCGCAAATCGTCATGACGTCGACAATCTCAATGGACCCGAGACGCTGGACCTGATCCGCAGCCTCGCGCCGAAGGCGGTGTTCGTCGCCTCCACCGGCATGCTCCGCAAGCCGTTGCTGGAGGCGTGCGCCTGCCCGGTGGTGAATTATCATTCGGGCGTGAACCCCGCCTATCGCGGCATCAATGGCGGCTACTTCGCGCTGGCCAATGGCGAGCCCGAGCATTTCGGCGTGACGCTGCATCTGGTCGACCTTGGCGTCGACACCGGGCCGATCCTTGCGACCAATCGCATTCCCGTGGCGGCCAACGACAACATCCAGACCTACATGACGCTGATGGCCGCGAAGTCTCAGACGCTTGTGGTCGAGACCATGGAGCGCGTGCTGGCCGGAGAGGCAAAGCCCCTGCCGCCCAGCACACTTCCCTCTGCGCAATACTACGCGCCCACAGTGGGCCAGTATCTCGCCAACGGGCTGAAGCGCGGAGTCTGGTAGTTGCGCCTCAGGCGCCGTGGAACAGCTCCACGAGCCAGCTTTCAAGCGTGACTGTCTCACCGGCCGACGCCAGCTGTCCGGTCAACACAATGTCCTGTGCGACTGACGTATCGACACTTGCCGTGAAGATGTTGCCGGTGGTGTAGGAGTTGCCGGAGTTGTGCTGGTAGGAAATCTGCGACGCCTGCGAATTGCGGTTCTGGAGCGTGCGCTGGTAAACGCCGCCGGATGATGTGGTGTGCGAGGCGACGAGGAAGGCGGCGGCGCCCAGCTTTGCGCGCGCCGTCTTGGCGTTCGCCGAGTTGGTGAAGCTCCAGTGCGAGGTAACACGCAGCGCGCCGTTCGGGCCGATCGCGCCTGCGGGGATGGCGATCGTCGCCAGTGTTGTCTCGGTCGTGTCGCCGGTGTGCGCGGCGGCAACTGCGCCGGCCGCCAGCACGCGCCATGTGCCAAGTGTTGAGCACTGCGCGCGTGCGTCGGCATCGTCGAGAAGCGCCCTGCCCGCAGCCGTGCACGCGATTTCTTCGGCGGCCCCTGCGCCCGAGGATGATCGGCCGATCAGCCTGTCAGTGGCCGACAGCGTGAGGAGCTTGCCTGGCGCGAACAGCTCCCAGGACAAGCCGGTGTGATGCAGGATGAGGTCTGTGTCCTTCACATAGGCCAGCCAGCCTTCGCGCGGGGTGACCTGCTCCCACGCGCCATCGCGATAGTAGCCCAGCGACCAGTTGGAGTATGCGCTCCAGTCTGCGCCACTCTTGCCGGCGGGCACGATGTAGACTTCGCCATCGCCGGGCGAGGCCGGCTGGGTTGTCGTGGTGGCGGAAACAACTGACAGCTGAACGATGGCGTCGAGGCGGCGCAGGCTGTCGTTGAGGGTGACGTGCTTCTGCGCCTGCCCAGCGGCGAGGTACGGAAGCGCCAGATTGGATGTGTTGCTCATCCACGAGGATAGAGTCAGGTCGGCAGCCCCGGGGATGAGATTGCGACTTTCCTACAGCTGCGATTTGCTTGCGCCCTGACAGTCCAGATTATTTCGGCACCACCCGAGCCGGGAATTCGGCCGAATCCAGCCTACTCCGCAACCGGCTTCGTCAGGTCGAACTCGACGCGGAAGAAGCGCTCGGGCCGGCGCAGTTCGTAGGCGAACATCGCATCCGCCGCTTCCACGGCCCAGACATTGGTGACCGATGCCGGATTGCCCTTGGTGAGGAAGAGCTCCTTCGAGAATTCATCCGCCGGGAATTCCTGGCGCGTCACCGTGCCGGCTACGGCTGTGTCGCCGCCATACTGGGAGAGCTCGTCTTCTGTTCCGTCATCGTGGCGGTGGTCGTGCTTGAGACGGAGGCCCGCGTCGGTGCGCGTGAGCACCCAGGTGCGCGACTTGTCCTCGCCAACATGGAAGGGGATGCGCACCCCGCTGGGCGAGCAATCGCGCACATGCATCAGAAGGCGGCTGTTCGCGAAGTTTGCATCGAGCGGATCACTGGTGACGACCTTGCCCTCAAAGCGTTGTCCACACAGCGCATTGAGGCGGGCGAGGAAGACGTCGGCTGGCGCCTGCGCCACTTCCTCCTGCTGGGCCGCAGGCGTTTCGGCAGATGTCTGGGGAGGAGCCTCGGGCGCGCAGGCTGCAGCGGCGAAGGCGAGGGTCAGGACGGAATGTTTCATCGGCGGAGGTTGCAACACATGTGCGGCTCACGCCAGATACGATCGACCATTGAGGGGACCGCCCATGTTCAATATCGGCGACCGCATTCGCAGCTTTGGCTACGCCCTACGGGGCCTCGGCTTCATGCTGAAGACCCAGCAGAACGCCTGGATCCATCTTGCCGCGACGGCGCTGGTGATTGCTGCGGGCGTTTGGGTGAGGCTGTCCTTCTATGACTGGCGCTGGATCGTCCTCGCCATCGGCATTGTCTGGGTGGCCGAGCTGGTGAACACCGCCTTCGAACACCTGTGCGATGTGGTGCAGCCGGAATTCCACGTCTCGGTGAAGACGGCCAAGGATGTTGCCGCAGGGGCGGTACTTGTCGCGGCGGTCGCAGCGCTGTTGATCGGACTGCTGGTTTTCCTGCCCTATCTGGGCCTGCCGATCTAGGCCGCGGGCGCGGACTCCGTCACGAAGCCTTTCCAGGCGCGCATGTAGGTCACGAAGGCGTCGCTCAATCCTTCGGCGTGGAGGTATTCCGGCGTCACGGGGTTCGGCGTCGGCGTGAAGCTGGGGTTGGCGGCGACCCGTTTCGGGAAGTCGTGATGGAGGATCGCAGCGCGACCGATCACCACGAAGTCGAGGCCGGCCTCCATCGCGCGTTGCACGCCCTCGCCCGTGGTGAGCTTTCCGGCGGCGCCAAGGCGGACGTTGCCGCGCTTCAGCTCGGTGAAGTACGACATCAGGCTGCGGCCCTTGAGCGCCTCGTCATTGGGCTCCTTGAAGACATCCCAGAGCGACATGTCGAGATAGTCGATCTTGTCTTCCAGCATGAGACGCTGAGCGACCTCGGTGATCTCCAGCAGACGCATGCCGAAACGCTCGGGCGACAGGCGCACACCGAGGCTGAAGTCCGGCCGACAGTGGGCGCGCACGCCGTCGACGATTTCAAACAGCAGGCGCGCGCGGTTTTCCAGCGACCCGCCATAGGCGTCTTCGCGCTTGTTGATCTCCGGACTGAGAAACGCGCAGATGATGTAGCCATGCGCGCCATGAATCTCGACGCCGTCGAAGCCGGCTTTCTCCGCACGCTTGGCCGCCGCGATGAAGTCGTCGCGCAGGCGATGCACTTCGTCCAGCGTCAGCGCCCGTGCGCCGGTTTCAGTGTCATCCGAAGGGGAGACGGGTGCGCCGCCGATCAGGTCTTTCGGCGAGCGCATGCCAGCATGGTGCAGCTGGACGACGGCGTGGCTGCCTTCGGCCTTCAGCGCCGTCGCTAGGCGCGAGAGCCCCTCGATATGCATGTCGTCCCAGATGCCCAGCTGGCCCGGGAAGCCCTGCCCCACGCGCTGGACATGGGCGGCGCAGGTCATGGTGAGGCCGAACCCGCCCTTCGCCCGCATTGTCAGCCAGTTGAACTCTTCGTCCGAAAGCCGCCCGTCGGCATGGCTTTGCGTGTTGGTGAGCGGGGCGAGCATGAACCTGTTCTTCCACGCCGGTCCGCGCTTCAGCGTGAGCGGTGCAAACAGGTCTGACATGGGCGGCTTTCCTGAAGGTTCGTGGTACGCAAGCGACCTTGTAGCGACATGCGGGCGCTTGCGGCCAGCCCTGCCCCCGCGCATATAGCCGGGGATGACGTTACCCCGCACCCTCTACGACAAGATCTGGGACGCCCACATCGTCTCGACCGACAAGGCGTCGGGCGAGAGCTTCCTTTATATCGATCTTCACCTGATCCACGAAGTGACGACGCCGCAGGCCTTCGCGGGCCTGAAGGTCAATGGCCGCCGTGTGCGCCGGCCGGACCTGACGCTGGCCGTTGCCGACCACAACACGCCGACCCAGGGCCAGTCGCTGGGCATGGCCGGCGTGAAGGATCTGGAGGCGCGCGAGCAGCTGGAGACGCTGGCGCGCAATGTGAAGGAACACGGCATCCAGTTCTTCCCGATGGGCGATATCAACAACGGCATCGTCCACGTGGTGGGGCCCGAACAGGGCCGCACGCAGCCGGGGCTCACCATTGTTTGCGGCGACAGCCATACTTCGACTCACGGCGCGTTCGGCGCGCTGGCGCACGGCATCGGCACAAGCGAAGTGGAGCACGTGCTGGCGACGCAGACGCTGCGCGCGCGCAAGATGAAGAACATGGCCGTGCGCGTTGAAGGCCAGTTCCGCCCCGGCGTCGGCGCCAAGGACCTCGCGCTGCACCTGATCGCGATCATCGGCACCAATGGCGGCGCGGGGCATGTGATCGAATACACGGGCTCAGCCATCCGCTCCATGTCGATGGAAGGCCGGATGACGCTGTGCAACCTGTCGATCGAGGGCGGAGCGCGCGCAGGACTCGTCGCGCCGGATGAAGCAACCTTCGACTACATGCGCGGTCGCCCCGCAGCGCCCAAGGGCGCGCAGTGGGAAACCGCACTGGCGCACTGGAAAACGCTCTACTCCGACGATGGCGCACCCTGGGACACAGTGATCGACATCGCCGCCGAAGACGTCGACCCGACCATCACCTGGGGCACCAGCCCCGAGCAGGCTTCCTCCATCCGCGCCACCGCGCCCGTGCCCGCGCAGATTGCAGACCCAGTGAAGCGCGAAGCTGCCGAGCGTGCGCTGGCCTATATGGGCATTGAGCCGGGACAGAAGTTGGAAGGACTGAAGATCGATCGCGTCTTCATCGGCTCGTGCACCAACTCGCGGATCGAGGACCTGCGCGCTGCGGCGGACATCGCGCGTGGAAATCGCGTTGCCGATGGCGTGCGCGCCATGGTGGTGCCGGGCTCGGGCCTGATCCGTGCGCAGGCGGAAGAAGAAGGGCTCGACCAGGTATTCCTCGACGCCGGCTTCGAGTGGCGCGAGCCGGGATGCTCGATGTGCCTCGGCATGAACCCCGACATCCTGAAGCCGGGCGAACGCTGCGCCTCCACCTCGAACCGCAATTTCGAGGGACGACAGGGGCGCGGCGGCCGCACGCATCTGATGAGCCCGGTTCTGGCGGCGAAGGCGGCGATCGCGGGCGCGATCACGTCATGACCGCAGACAAACTTCCAATCACTGGCGGCTGCCTGTGTGGCGCGGTGCGCTATTCCGTTTCGGCCGAGCCCATCGCCGTGCGCCAGTGCTGGTGTCGCGATTGCCAGTACTGGGGATCGGGATCGGCCACGGTGAATGCGGTGTTCGAAGTCGACAAGGTTGTGATGTCCGGCGCGCTCACCGATTTCGTTTCGAAGGCGGAGTCTGGCAACACCATGCATCGCGGGTTCTGCCCGGCCTGCGGCACGCCAGTTACGAGCGCGTCGGATGCGCGGCCGCAATTCGTGATCCTGCGCGTTGGCACGCTGGATCGGCCTTCGAATGCTGCGCCGGGGATGACGATCTGGACGGACTCTGCACCGCAGTGGGCGCACCTCGACCCCGAAATTCCCGCCACACCGAAGGGCGCGCCGCCCCTGCCGCCTGCCGCACGTTAAGACTTGCTAACGGCGCTGCGGCGGATTGCACCGGTGAGTTGAAACTGCCATGATCCTGCCCAAGTTCGAAGGCTTCTGCAGGGCGTCGGGGCGGCAGCCGGGAATCGCATGAAACGTCTGCTACTTGCGCTGGTTTTGGTTGTGGCTGGCGGCGTGATGCTGCTGGGCCCGCAATTGCGAAGCGCCTTCGCTGGCACCGAAGTCAACATCACCCTCGGGCCCGCCGAACTGCATCCCACGCAGCAGGCGCTGAATTTTCAGCTCGACGAGCCGGAAGACGCCACGCTCGAGGCGTCGAAGAAATCGAAGCTGTGGGCGACCTATTATCACATGCCGACGGTTCGCCCGTCCTGGACCAGCGTGTCGGCCAAGCCTCTGCTGGGCCGCAATGGCGATGCCGTGTCGCCTCCCCTGTCGACCGAGGACTGGTGCGACGCCGCCATGCAGGGCTCGATCTGGGTCGACAACGGCAAGGACGAGCCGACGGCCTACATGTTTCTCGATAGCCGCGGGCCTGAGCAGGTCGTGTGCGACAAGTATTTCGGCGAGCTTTCGACGCGCATCAAATCGGCAACACGGCGCGCGCGCTTCGTTGAGTTCCACCATCCGCAGGCGTGCGACGTGCGCGTGATTCCGCTGATGGCGTTCCGCACCATTGCGGTTGATCGCGAGAAGATCAAAATGGGCACGGTGCTGTATGTGCCCAAGCTGCGCGGCAAGACGTTCTGGAATGCCGGCGAGTTCTTCACGCACGATGGCTATGTGATTGCCAGCGACACAGGCGGCGCCATCGAAGGCAACCACATCGACATGTTCGTCGCTGACGCTGCAGTCGATCCCTTCCCCGATCTCGTGCGGTCCAATTCACGCGCGACGTTCGATGCCTATTTCGTGGACAAGGAGCATCCGGCCGCTATCGCCCTCAGGGACGCGGCCGACGAAGTCTGCAAGGATACGGATGGCCCCGGCCGCAAGCGCCGCACCAACCCCGTTTGAATCTGGCCGGTCTGAAACCGGCCAGTCTGAGCGCGGATACGGGCGCGGTAATAACCTGGTAATCTCTCTGCCGGCTTCGGTGGTCGCATGAAGGAGCTGAATGCGATCCTGGGCCTCAGGGCCGATCCTGCGCCGAGCGGCGTGGATACGCGCGTCGTCGCGCCCAAATCTTCAACGCCGGAACCTCTCCCGGAAACACCACAGCCCTCGCGACGGCTGAGGCGCACGGGCTACGGAATCCTGTTGATGCTGACGGCCTGCGCCACTGCATCGGCGCCGGGACGGACACCACCGCCGTTGGCCCCGGTGTTGAGCCTTGAGGAGCGCGCGGCGGGCTTCCTCCTGGACGCGCCAGTCGAAGAGGGGCTCGGGACGGACCTGCGCCTCTGGGCCACGCACTATCACACGCCAAGCATCGCGCCTGCGGACGAGACGATCTCGGCGGCGTTCCCGCTGATCGGCCGCAACGGCGATCCGATCTCGCCGCCACTGCTGCATCGCGACTGGTGCGAGGCGGCGCTGCAGGGATCCGTCTCGGTGAGACAGGGCGGCAAGGCGACCGCCTATGTGTTCGTCGACGCCAAGGGGCCCGAGCAGGCGGACTGCGACCAGTGGCTGGGCAGCCTCTCGGATGGCATCAAGACGGCGACCCGGCGTGCGCGCTTCATGAAGGTGAGCCATCCGCTGGGATGCGGCGTGCGCAATCATCCGCTGGTTCCATTCCGCACCATCGCGGTCGATCCTGACACGATCCCGATCGAGACCGTCCTGTTCGTTCCCGAACTACGCGGCCGGTCGTTCGAATACGAAGGACAGAGCTTCGTGCACGACGGCTACCTGTTTGCCGGCGATCGCGGCGGGGCGATCAAGGGCCGGCATATCGACGTGTTCCTCAATGAGAGCGGCGGCGGCCCGCTGGAGGACCTGTTCGCCTCGAACGAGAGTCGCACGTTCGCCGCGCACCCCGTCGCGGACGATGATCCCAACGCGGTTGCCTTGCGCGCGAGCCAGTCGGCCAGCTGCGAGCCAGTCACGCCGGGTTGACCTGCGCAACAACTGGACAAGCTTTCCCTTGGAGCGGCAGATTGCGCCGCAAACAAGACTCACACGGTGCGAGGGAGAGACTGCAATGAAACGCTATCTGAAGGGGGGCGTAGCCGTGATCGCGGCGAGCTTTCTCGCGGCGGGCTGCGGGTATTTTGCGGACCATACGAGATTTGCCCCGCAGATCCCGGCAGCGCCCACGATCTCGCCCGAGCTGAAGCCGCAGACGCCAAATGCGCCGGGCGCCGTTCCAGCTCCCGCCTCGGTGGCGGCGTCACAGGCGGCGATCGCGGCAACTGCTCCGGCTTCATCCAACCGCACGAACTATGGCGTCACCAGCAACTGGCTGTGCCGGCCGGGCCTCGCCAACAATCCGTGCGAGGTCAATCTCGATACGACGGTGGTGGAGGCTGACGGCTCGACGACGATCGAGACGTTCACCGGCAATCCGAACGCTCCGATCGATTGCTTCTATGTCTATCCGACGGTGTCGCTTGATCCGTTCTCGCAGTCGGACCTGGTTCCGGGGCCGGAAGAGCTGAACGTGGTGAAGGCCCAGCTGGCGCGCCTTGGCAGCCAGTGCCGGATCTTTGCGCCGATGTATCGCCAGTTCTCACTGGGCGCGCTGCGCGCCCGGATGTCGGGCGGCGGCGATGTGCCCGTGCGCGGCACGCCGGCGGACGCGAACAATGACGTCGACGACGCGTGGGACTGGTACATGGCCAACGAGAACAAGGGCCGCGGCGTCGTGATCCTCGGCCACAGCCAGGGCTCGGGCCAGATCATGCGCCTGATCGGCGCGAAGGTGGACGGCAAGCCGGCGCAGGAGAAGCTGGTGTCCGCGATCGTCATGGGCTTCTCGCTGATGGTGCCCAAGGGCCAGGATGTGGGCGGGACTTTCAAGAACATCCCCGTCTGCAAAACGGCCGACCAGACCGGATGCGCGATCTCGTTCTCGTCCTTCCGCTCCAACATCCCGCCGTCGGACACAGCGATGTTCGGCCTCGGCCGTGGCGAGATGGAAGCAGTTTGCACCAATCCGGCAGCGCTCGGCGGTGGAGTTGCGCAGGCCAAGGCGTACTGGTCGACCGGGGACAAGACCTGGGTTGCCGGCAAGCAGGTGACGACGCCGTTCGTGGCGACGCCGGGTCTCACCACGACCGAGTGCGTGCGCGATGGCGCTCACCACTATCTCAAGGTGACGTTCAACGCTGATCCCAACGATCCGCGCATCGACGATCCGGGCACGGACGTGATGGCGGGCGGCAAGCCGGATGCGGGCTGGGGCCTGCATCTCAACGACGCCAACATCGCGATGGGTGACCTTGTGGACGTCCTCGCGAAACAGTCGGCGGCGTGGAAAAAGACCCACCCCTGAGATTCAGCTACAGCGGAACCAGATGTAATGAACGGCCCTGCACCTTGTGTGCAGGGCCGTTTTTCGTGGCGTCGCCTGCATGGTTAGCGCGATAGGTAAAATCGCGATGCGCGCACTGAGCTTGCCTTAGGGGATGGGGGTCAGTTTGCACGCGGACCCGTGGGGGGCATCCACCCGCAACCGGTAATCAAACATGCGCTCGCCGCACGCCAAGATCGATGACTGGCTCATGGGCCAGGAAGAGGCCTCTACCAAGGCGGCCGAGGCGCCGTTCGATTCCTTTGGCCCGATCAGCGATATCCGCCGCGCGCTCGGCCGGCCCGACCGGACGTCGGTCACGGGCGGCCCGCACGACTACACGCGCATTCTGGCCGCGGAGAGCGACCCCTATCATCGCCGCGTGCTGCGCGTGTTGCTAGCCAGCTCGCGCATATCCGTGATCGAGGTTGAGGACGGTCAGTCGGCGATCGACCTTCTCGCGCTGCGTTCGTTCGATCTCGTGCTCCTGGGCATGGAGTTGCCGAACATGACGGGACCAGAAGTGATCCGATGGGTGCGGCGCAGCCTGACGCCGTGGTCGGATATCCCGATCCTGGGGCTGGTGGGTGAAGAGCATCGCGACCAGGTCGGCCGTCTGATGTCGATGGGCATGACGGACTGGACGGCCAAGCCGCTCAGCCGGCACCACCTGGCCGACAAGATCGTCCACCTGATGCCGACGCTGTACGACGCGGGGCTCTAGGCCTGCACCCTGGAACTCCCGGATCCTAGAACTCGATGTCGAGTTCCTCGATCTCGATGGGCTCAGCTTTCGCTTCCTCGATCCATTGCTGCATCGGGGCCCAGGACATGACCCGGTCGCGGTATTCCGCGGCCTTGCCTTCCAGCGCCACGTCGTATGTGACGAAGCGGGTGCAGACCGGCGCGTACATGGCGTCCGCCAGCGTGGGATGATCTCCGAACAGCCACGGGCCGCCATACTTCTCGAAGCATTCGCCCCAGATTGTCAGCACGCGGCGAATGTCGCCTTTGGCCCCGGTGAACACCCGGAAGCCCGGATAGCGCGCACGCAGGTTCATCGGCAGGGCAGAACGCATGTTGTAGAAGCCGCCATGCATCTCGCCGATGATCGAGCGGGAATGCGATCGTGCCTTCTTTTCGAGCGGCAGGAGGCCCTTCTTCGGGAATTCCTCCTCCAGATACTCCGCGATGGCGAAAGTGTCCCAGATGCTGGCCCCGTTATGGTCCAGCCGCGGCGTGAGGACGGTCGGGGAGAGCAGCAAAAGCTCAGCCCGGTTGCCCGGATCGTCGTTCGAAACGCTCTCTACTTCGACCTTTAGCTCCGCCAGCTGGCAAAACAGCCAGGCCCGCAGAGACCAGGACGAGTAATTCCTGCTCGAAATCGTAAGTTTAGCGCCCGCCATGACGGCACTTTCCTTGCCCTTAATGTGTCTATGCAATCGTATGTCGCAGTGCAACATGTGTGGAGCTAGGCTTCCTTAAGAAGCGTTAGCGGTCACGCATCTGCCTAAGAATAGAGCGCGCCTGGATATGTGGTACCACATTTACGAGGCCCAGATGCAGGCCTCAGCGCCGTTTCGCGCTGCTGCACTGGCCGCCCTCCAGATGAGACCGGCGCTCAACGGCGCGGGCGACAGCCTCGGCATGCGCCAGATGATGGCCGCGCTGGAGATGGCTACGCGCGCCAAGCTTACCCACGTTTCCCAGCCCTTCGGCATCAAGTCGGTGATGGTCGAGAACCGCGAGTCGCTGGTGGTCGAGGAGGTCGCATTCGACCTGCCGTTCGGTCGCTTGCTACACTTCCGGAAGGACATCGACGCGCCCCAGCCCAAGGTTGTGATCGTCGCCCCTCTGTCCGGGCACTTCGCCACGCTCCTGCGCGACACGGTGAAGACCATGCTGCAGGATCATGACGTCTACATCACCGACTGGAAGAACGCGCGCGACGTGCCGCTGGTGCAGGGGCGCTTCGGTTTCGAGGATTATGTCGACTACCTGATCAAGTTTATGGAGCACCTTGGACTCGGCGCCCACATCGTGGCGGTGTGCCAGCCCTGCGTGCAGGCCTTGGCGGCCACGGCCGTGATGAGCGAACGGAAGCATCCGTGCACGCCCGCCTCGCTGACGCTGATGGCCGGACCGATCGACTGCCGGATCAATCCGACAGCGGTAAACAAGCTTGCGACGGACCATCCGATCGAATGGTTCAAGCAGAACCTGATCTCGACCGTGCCCTTCCCTCTGCCGGGCTGGGGACGTCGCGTGTATCCCGGCTTCATGCAGCTGACGGCGTTCATGGCGATGAACCCCGAGCGGCACATGGACGCCCACAAGACGCTGTTCAAACACCTTGTCGAAGGCGAGGAGGATGAGGCGGAGCGGATCAAGACCTTCTACGACGAGTATTTCGCCGTGCTGGACCTGTCCGAGGAATTCTACATCGAGACGGTCGCCTGGGTGTTCCAGGAGATGCGCCTGCCGCTGGGCCGGCTGAAGCATCGCGGCGAAGTTGTCGACTGCTCCAAGATCACGAAGACGGCGATCCTGACGGTCGAAGGCGAGCGCGACGATATCTGCGCTGTGGGCCAGACTGCGGCGGCGCACGAGCTGGCGACCAAGCTGCGGCCGCACCTGCGCAGCCATCACCTGCAGCCGGGCGTCGGCCATTATGGCGTGTTTTCGGGCCGCAAATGGCAGAACCAGATCTATCCGACCGTGCGCTCTGTCATCCTGTCGATGGAATAGCGCCTAGTTCGCGCTCTCGCGCGGCAGCTTGCGCGTATCCCTGATAACCAGCTTCTTCGCGCCGGCGTCGCGCAGGATCGCGATCAGGCTCCAGAACGCGTCGGTCGACGCCGTTCCGAAATCAATGACAAGCGCGCCGGGATAGATGCCCAGCGAGTGGATGACGTCCGGGGGCTGGGTGGCGCCCGGCGTGATGCGGCGCTCCTCGGGATCGTACCAGTCGTTGAACCAGTCCTTCAGCCGGGGAGCCATGTCGCCGGAAACGTCGTGGACAATTTCCACATCGTCCCAGTTGAGCGCTTCCATGCGGACCTGCGTGGGGCCTGCCGCGCCCTCGATAGGTTCGAATTCAAGCTGCTGGTCGGGCACAAGGTCGACGACCACTGAGGCGTCCATCTTTCCCTCGATCGTGGTGACGAAATCGACCCGGTAGTGGGCACCATAGAGGTTGGGATTGGTTGGGCGCTCGGTGGGCGTCTCCGCCGAGCCGCCGGGGTATTTGGCAAACTGGTTGCGCAGGAAGCCGACCAGCTGGTCGACATAGAGCTGGCGGGCCAGCGAGATCAGTTCATTGCCATCCATGCCCGTCCCTTACGGCAGGGACACGCCCGCGCCAATGGCCAGAACACGATAGCCGAACGACAAAGGCCCGGCGTTTCCGCCGGGCCTTGTTCAGGTGAGCCCTGCCCGGTCCTCAGACCATCGGCATCGCAGCGATATCAAGGTAGATCGCCGCGAAATGGCAGGAGGCGGCGGCGACGACAAAGCCGTGCCAGATCGCCGAATTGAAGGGCAGCTTCTTGTTGACGTGGAAGACCACACCAACGGTGTAGAGCAGCCCGCCCGCGGCCAGGAGCGCGAGGCCCACCGGCGACATGGTGTGGATCAGGCGGTCGATGATGGTCAGCACCGCCCAGCCGAGGCCGAGATACAGCGCGATGAAGACGCGGGGGGCATTGCGGCGGACCAGCAGGTTCATGGCGATGCCCGCCAGTGCGACCAGCCACACGAGGCCGAGGACCGTCCAGGCCAGCGGGCCATCCAGCTTGGCCAGCATGAACGGCGTGTAAGAGCCCGCGATCATCAGGAAGATGCCCGACAGATCGAGGCGCTCGAGGATTCGGCTGATCTTCTGGTTGGTGTTCGAATTGTAGAGCGCCGAGGCGCCAAGCATGGCCAGCAGGCCGGCCGAGTAAATCACCAGGGCAGCCGTGAGTTTCACGCTGCCCGAGGACGCGGCGGTGGAAATGAGGAAGATGCAGCCGGCGATGGCCAGGACGATGCCGACGGCGTGGACGATCACGTCGGCGAGCCATTCGACGCGGCGCGTCTGGGGGTACCAATAGGCGGCGACCGCCTCGGCTTGGGAGGGAGTGAGGTGTGTGCTCATTTCAATCTGCCCTTCTTGGCTGGGGCCTTGGGTTGAATGTGCGGACCGGGTCAGCGGTTCCGATGCGAGCATCACGCCAGACAAGACTGGCGTGAGTTGGACACGATTGCGGCGAACCGCATGCGGATCATCTTCATGTAGGAACGCTTTCGCCATCAGCATGAACCCGCATTCAGTTTCGACGCGGATCGACGGCGTAGTGTGACTTCTGCGCAGCGGTTCCTGAACTTCGCGACAGGATCGGGCTGCCCGTCCGGCCGCGTTCGAGGGCGCACTCCGGACTCGAATCAAACCATAGCGCACGGAGATTGAGGGCGACTCCTCGCGATCGATGAAATTTGCCGGATCGGCACATCATCGTGCGCGGGGCGATCATGCAGGCGCAGCAATCCGCGCGCGGCGCGAAAGCTGTTTCGTTCCGGGGAACCTGCCCGCAGGCCGGTTTGCCTGGGGCGCTCGCGCGCTATTTCTCCCGTTTGAATGGATGAGACATCTACCTTCGTGACCTCGTTGAGGAGCTGGACACCCGAATGGGTGATCGCGATCCGCCTTGGCCTCGCCTGCCTGCTGGGCGGGCTGATCGGGCTGGAGCGCGAGTTCGGGCGGCATGACGCGGGTATCCGCACGCACATCCTCGTGGCAGTCGGGAGTTGCGTGTTCACGCTGGTTGCGTGGGAAATCTACCAGCACATCCGGGCCATCGAGCAGCCGGTGACCGGCGATCCGATCCGCATCATCGAGGCGGTGACGGCCGGCGCGGGCTTCCTTGCGGCGGGGATCATCTTCCAGTCCGGCTCGAAGGTGCATGGCCTTACGACCGGAGCGGGCGTGTGGACGGCGGCGGCGATCGGGGTCGCCTGCGGGACAGGCGCCTATGCGATCGCGGCGATCACGACGGTGATCGTGCTGTTTGTCCTGTTCGGCCTGCAGCTTCTGAAGGAGCGGCTTGGCTGGGACCAGACCGGCCCGCCGGCTGACCGGCTGGACAATCCGGCGTTGGGCGAGGGGCGGCAGGAAAGCCAGCCCCAGCAGGAGCGGCCGCCCGTCAACGAGCCAAAGGCCTAGCAGTGCGCCCTCACCTGCCGCCTGCTTGCGCGGGCATTGGCGCGGGCCTAATCCGGCGGCATGACGGATCTTTCACACTGGATGAAGCGGCCGACGCCGGGCCTGCAGGTGCTCGCAGGCAGGCGCGTGCGGCTGGAACCGCTGGACTGGGCAGTCCACGGCGAGGGGCTGTTCGCGGCCATCGGCGGCGAGGCCAACACTGAGCTGTGGCGGTGGATGCCGGACGGGCCGTTCGCGTCGCCCGATGCGCTGAAGCGGTTTCTGGACTGGGGAAGCGAAAGGGGCAGCTGGCGCAGCATGGTGTTCCGCGCGCAGACCGATGGCGCGCCGGGTGGGGAAATCCTGGGCATGGCGGCCTACATGCGCATTCGCGAGTCAGACGGCAGCGCCGAAATCGGCTGCGTGGCGTTTGGGCCCAAACTCAAGCGGACGACCGGAGCGACCGAGGCGCTGGCGCTGATGGCCGGCCACGTCTTCGATCTCGGCTATCGCCGCTATGAGTGGAAGTGCAACACCCGCAACGCAGCCTCGAAACGCGCGGCCGAGCGCTTTGGCTTTGTGTTCGAGGGGGTGTTCCGGAACGACATGGTGACCAAGGGCGAGTCCCGGGACACTGCGTGGTATTCGATTACCGACGGGGAATGGCCCGCGGTGCATGCAGCGCTCGACCACTGGCTTGCCGATGACAATTTTGCGAAGGATGGTTCCCAGAAGCGCAGCCTTGAGTCGTTCCGAGCGCAATAGCGGCAAGCCCTGATGATCACCGGCCTCGACCACGTCCTGATTGTCTGCACCTCGATCGACGAAGGCGAAGACACCTATACCGCCCTGCTCGGCCGGGAGCCGGATTGGCGCTCCAGCGATCCGGGCGGGTCTTCGACCGTGATCTTCCAGATGGAGAACATGGCGCTGGAGATCATGGCGCCCCATGGGGGCGGGCCGCTCGCCCGGCGGCTGCACACCATGATGGAACAGGAAGGCAGCGGGCTGAAGTCGCTGATCTTTGCCTCGGACAATCTCGCCGACGACCGCGCCATGTTCGACCGGCGCGCCCTGAAGCCCGACGAGATTGCGGCGGGGGAAAGCACCAGCCCCTATTCCGGCACGGCGCGTTACTGGTCGCGCTTCCGGCTGGACGAGCAGGCCACACACGGCGTGCGCATCTTCGCGCTGACCCGGAAAGCGCCCGACCCGATGGCCTACAAGCCGCTGGGCCCCAATACGGTTACCGGGCTCGATCATGTCGTGATCAACACCGCCAACCCCGACCGGGCGGCGGCGCTTTATGGTGCGCGGCTGGGCCTGCGCATGGCGCTCGACCGGACCAATCCGGACTGGGACATGCGGCTGATGTTCTTCCGGATCGGCGGGCTGACGGTGGAGCTGGCGCACAAGCTGTCAGCCGGCACGGGCAACCAGCCGGACAAGCTGTGGGGCCTTACCTGGAAGACCCCGGACATCGAGGCGATGCACGCGCGCCTGATGGCCGCCAAGCTGGCCGTAACCTCGATCCGGGCGGGACGGCGAGCGGGAACAAAGGTGTTCTCGGTACGGGAGGGAACCATGGGCGTGCCGACACTGGTGATTTCCGCGGACAGCTGACGGCACGTACGTCTGCTGCCTATTCCCCAGTGCCTGCTGCCTGTGCGATAGCACCCCCATGAAACCGTTCACGACCCTCTCCGGAACCGCTGCGCCGCTGCCGATCGCCAATGTCGACACGGACCAGATCATTCCCAAGCAGTTCCTGAAGACCGTCTCGCGCGAGGGCCTGGCCAAGGGCCTGTTCTATGATTTCAAGACGAAGCCGGATGGCACGCCCAATCCGGATTTCGTGCTGAACAAGCCGGCCTATGCGAAGGCGTCGATCCTGCTGGCAAAAGAGAACTTCGGCTGCGGATCATCGCGCGAGCATGCGCCGTGGGCGCTGCTGGATCAGGGCCTCAGCGTCGTGATTGCGCCGAGCTTTGCTGACATCTTCTACAACAACTGTTTCAAGAACGGCCTGCTGCCCATCGTCCTGCCGCGCGACGTGGTGGACCAGCTGATGACGCAGGCGGGCGGTCCAAACCACGTGTTCAACATCGACCTAGCCGCTCAGACCGTGACCGCGCCGGACGGCAAGGTGCACGCCTTCGACATCGACCAGGGCCGCAAGGCCAGCCTGCTGGCCGGGCTGGACGATATTGGCGAGACCCTGCAGCATTCAGCTGAGATCACCTCGTTCGAGGAGAAGCGGAAGCTTTCCCAGCCATGGCTATCGTGACCCGCCTCTGGCCGGCACTCGTGCTGGCGCCCGCCGTGTTGCTGGCCGCCTGCGGGCCAGCGACCGAGGGACCGTCTGCCGATGCCACGGCGGAAGCCGCTGCGATCGCAGCGATCGATCCCAAGGCTGCGGCGGAAGCTGCCAAGGACAAGGCGGAGACTGACGCGCTGGCGGCGGCGAAGCCCGCCTTCGATGCGGCGCTGGCCACTGGCGACCCCTTGGCGATCGATGACCTCGCTGACGCGGGCAATGCCTGGGCGCTCTATCATCGCGGCAAGGAGCGCAACGCCAGCCACGACTTCATGCTGCAGCAGGGCGGCTTCGAGGACATCGAAGCGGCAGCCGAAGCGGGCCTGCCCGAGGCGCTGATGTGGGTGGGACGGCGCAAGGCCTATGGCGTCGACGGATACAAGCTGCAGCCCAACTCCGGCCTGATCCTGATGGAGCGCGCGGCGCGGCGCGGAAATGTCGAGGCGATGTTCGCGGTCGCAGAGATGTACGAGCAGGACGCCTATATGACCGACGCCAAGAAGGCGTACGACTGGTACACGCGTGCGGCCGAGGCGGGATCGACGCAGGCGAAGGACGCACTGACGCGGATCGACGGCGCTGTTGCGCCGGAAGCCGCACCGACAGACGAGTAGGCTCAGTCGTCGTCCTGCACATGCAGGGCGTGCAGCACCCGGTGGAAGACCGGCGCCAGCACGATGCCCGAAACCAGCACCAGCACGAGACCACACCCGAGGGCGTAGATGCCGGCGAACATCTTGCCTGCATCCGTATGCAGTTCCGGCGCGACAGGCCCCATGCCGCCCAGCAGCATGGCCGAGTTCAGGAAGGCGTCGATGGGGGCCATGCTCTCGGTCGAGATGTAGCCCCACATGCCGACGGCCAGCGCGATCGCCACGAGGATGAAGGCGACGAGGATGTTTGCCGCCAGCCGCCAGGCAAAGCGCATGGGCGAGGCCAGCGGCTCGCCCTTGTAGTCGAAATTGAACAGCGCCATTGCAGCCCTCCCGGATCCGGCAGGCAGAGTCTATCTGCCTGCCGGGCGGGGAGGAACGCCCATTTATGGTGGAGTTTCTTATCGGGCGGCGGTGGTGGCGGGGGTTTGTCCCCTGCTCTCTCTTGTCAGCTTGGGTTCGGCGGCGGGATAGCTGCGGATCGTGGCGGGAATGCCGGTCTCGAAGGGCGTGGCGTCCGACCAGAAGCGGCGCGCGAACTTCGTCGTGTCGACACGATAGGGGCGGTCCCACGTGAAGCGCATTTCGGAAAGCTCGCGCATCGCAGGCGAGAAGACGCCTAGCAGCTGGAGCATGAAGGACGGCAGCGCCATCACCTTCAGCTTCACACCCGCAGCGTCAGCTCCTATCTGCAACATCTGGCGCGGCGTCACGACGGGCGCGCAGGGCACATGCCAGACCTGATTGAACGCGTCGTCCGGCGCATCGAGCAGGCTGACAGCGGCGCGGCCAATATCCGGCACATAGGCGAAGGCGTGCGGCAGGTCTGGCGACATGAGGAGCTGTGCTGCCTTGCCCTTTGCGACTGGGACGAGGCCTGTGTCGCCCATGTGAGAGTTGTGCACGCCGGGCCCGTAGAAATCCGGCGCACGCAAGGCGGCCCAACGCACGCGGCCAGCGCGGGCGGCGGCCTGCCACATGCGCGTGACTTCGGCGCGGACGGCGGGCTTCACGCCGTAGGTCGTCAGCGGCATGTCCTCGTGCAGCGGCTCGTCCTGCGGGCCATACATGTAGAGATTGTCGACCTGGACGATGCGGATGTTGGCGGCCTCGGCGGCGGCGAGAAGGTTGCGCATCGCTTTCGGCCAGGCGTCGCGCCAGACCTTGCCGCGATATTCGAAGCCGATGGTGACGACGGCTTGCGCCGCGCCAGCCATCGCACTGCGAACCTGTACGACGTCGAGGACATCGCATGACATGAACTCAACGCCGGGCGGGAGACTGGCGGGTCGGCGGCGCTGGACCAGTCGCACGGGTGTTCCGCGCGCATGCAGGTGGGCGATTGTCGCCTCGCCCGTCGGACCATAGCCGAACACTGTGACAAGCTCCGGGGAGTCGGCCTGTTTCTGCTGGGTGTTCATCGCTGTCTCCTTCTCTGTTGACAGCAAGGTAGCGCAGGTATGATCATATCAGAAATGCATAGATGGTATTTTTGATATGCGCGATGTGCATTTGCCTGGGCTCGACCTCAACCTGCTGCCGGCACTCGAGGCGCTGCTGAAGCGGCGCAATGTGAGCGAAGCGGCGCGCGATGTGGGCCTGTCGCAGCCAGCGATGAGCCGCGTGCTTGGCCGGCTGCGCGAAGTGCTGGGCGATCCGCTGCTGGTGCGCATGGGGAGCGAATATGCGCTGAGCCCCCGCGCGCAGGCGCTGTCGGCGCAGCTGATCACGGCGCTGGATCATGTGAAGGCGGTGTTCCGTGAACCCGGTTTCGATCCTGCGCACACGCAGCGCACCATCCGCATTGTGGGTCTCGACACGCACACGCTGCTGCTGGCGCCCGCGCTGATGGCGCGGCTGGCGGTGGAGGCGCCCGGGATCGATGTGCGCTTCGAGAGCTATCGGCCCGACATCGTCGAGCGGGTCGAGACGGGGCAGCTCGATCTGGTGTTCGCCACATCCACCACACTGCTGCCGCCCGGATCGCGCAGCGAGACATACGCGAAGGATCGCCTGGCGCTCGTCCTGCGCAAGGGGCATCCCCTGGCGAAGCACAAGTGGACGATTGAGGACTATGGCCGCGTCGATCATGTCGGCATTTCTATCTTTGGCGATCCAGGATCCGAGCTTGACGCCCAACTCGCGCAAGCAGGCGTACAGCGGCGCATTGCGCTGGTGACCCCGCACTTCATCGCGGCGCTGGCGGCCGTGTCGCGGACGGACATGGCGACCACGCAGAGCCGGGTCTTCGCCCGGAACTTCGCCGATCAGTACGGGCTGGTTCTGAAGGAACCGCCGCTTGCCAATCTCGACCTCGACCTGACCGTTGTCTGGAGCAGGGTGCGCGATGCAGACCCGGTGCTGTCCTGGTTGCGCAAGGTGATCGGTGAGGTGGCGAAAGAGACGATGGATATTGGCTCTGATCGGGTTTCCCGCGCACGCGAAAGGGACTAAGACCCCCTCGCAAAGCCAGACGGATGCCTGCCCATGCCCACGAACAACCAGACCCTGCTGCTGCTGCCCGGCGATGGCATCGGCCCGGAAGTGACCGAGGAGGCGCGCCGGGTTGCCTCGCACGTCGCGCCGGACCTCCAGATGGAAGAGGCCTATTTCGGGGGCGTCTCTTACGACCATTTCGGCACGCCGCTGACCGACGCGGTGATGGCGCGGGCGCACAAGGTGGACGCGATCCTGATGGGCGCCGTGGGCGGGCCCAAATGGGACAACGTTCCGCGCGACAAGCGGCCCGAGGCGGGCCTGCTGCGCATCCGCAAGGAGCTAGACGTTTACGCAAATCTCCGCCCTGCCTTCTGCTTCCCTGCTCTCGCGGGCGCCTCAGCGCTGAAGCCGGAGCTGGTCGAAGGCCTCGACATCATGATCGTGCGCGAGCTGACTTCGGGCGTCTATTTCGGACAGCCGAAGACGATCGAGACCCTGCCCAATGGCGAGCGGCGCGGTGTCGACACGCAGAGCTACACGACCAGCGAGATCCGCCGCGTGGCGGCGCGCGCGTTCGAGCTGGCGCGCGGGCGCAAACGTGGCAGCAAGTTCGCGGGCGTTCTGTCGTGCGAGAAATCCAATGTGATGGATTCGGGCCTGCTGTGGCGTGAGGAAGTGACGAAGCTGCACGCCGAGCAGTACAGCGACGTGAAGCTCGACCACATGCTGGCGGATGCCGCCGCCATGCACCTGGTGCGGGCGCCGAAGGACATCAACGTGCTGCTGGCCGACAACCTGTTCGGCGACATTCTCTCGGACGAAGCGTCAATGCTGACGGGCTCGATCGGCATGCTGCCGTCTGCCTCTCTCGGCGAGCCGGGCACGCCGGGCCTCTACGAGCCCGTGCACGGATCAGCGCCGGACATCGCCGGCAAGGGCATCGCCAACCCGATTGCAGCGATCCTGTCTCTCGAGATGGTTATGCGCTGGAGCCTTGGCCGCGCTGAAATCGCTGACCGCATCTTCGCAGCGGTGGACAGGGCGCTGCAGGACGGCGCGCGTACGGCCGACATCGGCGGCTCGATGAGCACGCGCCAGATGACCGACGCGATCCTGAAGCATCTTTGAGGCGAGCGTTCGCTAGCGCGACAGGCGCCGGCGATTGGCCGTCACTTTCTTACGATAGTGGCGAAGCGTCGTAGCGACCGCAGTCGCAGGCGCGGCCCGTGCGCCGAGGTTTGCAAGTTTGGTTTGAAGCTGGGCGCCGGCCTGCGCCTTTTCGCTGAACATCAGAGCAAACTCACGCTGTGCGCTTTCGCCCCCGGCCGACATCTTCATCAGGCGGGCGGCCATGACAGAGGATGCTTCCATCCCGAGAATCCACGACTGCCAGCCAAGTTCGATCCAGGGATTTGAAGCGCTCGGGCGTCGGCTCAAGACACCGCCTGCGACGATAGCGTAGACACCGCCACTCCGTCCGACATCAGTCCGTTGTCTGTGCCGACGATGCCGACGAACGCTGCGACCAGCAGAAGCGTTATGAAGGACAGGCTCACGACCTGGGAGAATTTCCATTTGGTGCCGGTCATTGGGTCGCTACTTTGCTGGGTAGAGGGAGGCTCTTGAGCGTCAACCCTTCATGGATGTTCCGCTGCGCAAAAGAGCAAAGCGCTGGCGCGACCTTCGTTCCCGCGCGGCCGCCCCTCCGCCGACCATTTCGGCCATCCGTAGCCGGAATGACGCAATTTGCCGGGCGATTGCCCTTGCATCGGGCAATGACGTATAGCACAAAACGTGAACATTCGAGCGTGCCGGGAGGCGGACAGTGACCCACCTGAAAATCGACTACGTTGAGCTAGCCAGCCGCAATATCGCGGCAACGCAGACATTTCTGGCAAAGGCGTTCGACTGGACCTTCACCGACTACGGACCGGAATATCAGGCGCTGGCGAATGCGGGCATCGACGGCGGCGTGTTCCAGAGCGCGGACGAGGCACTAAAACCGCCGTTGGTGATCCTGAAAGCCGACGACCTTGCGGCGGCCGAAACGGCGGTGAAGCTGGCCGGGGGTGTGATCACGCAGCCGCCGTTCAGCTTTCCGGGCGGGCGGCGCTTCCACTTCCGCGAGCCAGGCGGCAATGAAATGGCGGTGTGGAGCCAGACCTAGCTCCCCAGGGCGGCGGAGCTAGCCATGGCGCTGAGGATGATCGAGGGCCAGGTCGAGGAAATGGGCCCGGCGACCGCGCTGGTCGCAGAGGCCGGGCAGACAGGCACGTCATGGACCTTCGTGACGTTCAGCCAGCGAAAGCGCCGGCCGGTGACGCTCGAGAAGGTGGTTGCTGACCCGACGATCGGCGCGCGACTCGTCGCGAAGCAGGCGGGGCGGTTTGCCTTCTACTCGCATGATGGGCAGTCGGTCTTGTGCGGCTTCGCCGGAAGCGAGGGAGACATCGAGCTGGCGGCGCTGGCAAACGACCCGGCGGCGATTGCGGCGGATGCGATCCGGTTACCAGCCAAGCGGAAAATCCTGCTGGGCATCCTGCTCATCCCGACGATCATCGGGCTGTTCTTCGCCGTCGACATGATCAGGACCGCGCGCAGGACGCTGCAGGATAACCCGGCCCCAAGGCGGCCCAGCGATGCACGAGTGACGCGCGCGCTCAAGGGCCAGTTCTTCTGGCCGCTCTAGCGCTCAGCTGTAGTCGCAGATGCGGGTAAGCTTGTCGTCGCGTGTCTCGAACAGGGTGGCGCCGCGGATCGAGACATGCTCGCCTGGGCGGACGTAGTTGCCCAGTTCCGCCGCGGCGACGCCGGAAAACACGGTTTCGGCCGCAGCTTTCTCGCCATCCACCAGGATGCTCACAACCTCGTGGCGGCGCTCGCGGAAGGCGCGGGTCGTCGCTTCGATCACTTCGCGCATCTCGTCCTTGCCGTTGAGCCGCATGGCGCCGCCTGGATTGCTCACGGTTTCGAACACCACGTCATCGGCGCAGCATTCGAGCATGCCCTCGACGTCATTGGCGTTGTAGTGCTCCACATAGCGCCGGACGATGGCGGCAATGTCGGACATGACGTCTCCTGCGGGGCGCGAATGCGCGGTTGCCGTTGGCATGCGGGGGCTGGCGCCGAACCCTCACGCCCATTAGACGCTACTGGCCCCCCTCGCATGAAGCGGATGCCGATATCATATACGGCGCGTTGGGGTGCTGCGGCCAAGTATCCGCGAGAATGTGACGACATGACGACCGGCGACCCGCCGGCAGGGAGTATTTCTATGGCGCCAAAGGTCGCAGTTCTGGGCGCAACCGGCATGGTCGGTCGCGAGATCCTGAGCATCATGGCCGAGCGCGGCCTGCCGGTCGCCAACGTGACGGCGCTGACCTCGCGCAAGATGATGGGCGCAGAAGTCAGCTATGGCGATTCAACGCTGAAGGCGAAGGACGTCGACGAGTTCGATTTCACCAAAGTCCATGTGTGCATAATGGCTGTGGGCGATGCGCCGGCGCGCAAGTATGGCAACTCCATTTCGGCGACCGGCTGCATCGTGATCGACACCTCGCGCGCCTTCCGCTCCGATCCGCAGACGCCGCTTGTCGTGCCGGAAGTGAACGCTGACGCCATCGATGGCTACACGCGCCGCAACATCGTCGCCGTGCCTGATGGCGCGACGGCGCAGCTGGTGCGCGTGCTGAAGCCGCTGCATGACGCAGCCGGCGTTACGCGCGTGGTCGTGGCGACCTACCAGTCGGTGTCCGGCGAGGGCCAGCGCGCCATCGACGAGCTGTGGATCCAGACCAAGGGCATCTATGTCAACCAGTCGCCTGAGCCCAAGGAATTTCCGCGCCAGATCGCCTTCAACGTCATCCCCTCGATTGACGAAGTCATGGACGACGGCTTCACCGAAGAGGAATGGCGCATCGCCGCCGAGACCCGCAAGATCATCGACAACGACATCCAGGTGGTGGCCACGTGCGTGCGCGTGCCGACCTTCGTCAGTGTCGGCGAGGCGGTTCACGTCGAACTGGCCGAGCCCCTGCCCGCCGCCGAGGCGCGCACCATCCTGCGCGAGGCGCCCGGCCTCCTGCTGATCGACCGCCGCGAGGAGGAAGACGGCTACGAGACGCCGATCGGCGCCGTGGGCGAATGGGCGACCTATGTCTGCCGGGTGCGCGACGATCCCACGGTCGAAAATGGCCTCGCCATGTGGATCGTGGCCGACGACCTGCGCAACGGCGCGGCCATGCTGGCGGTGCAGTGCCTCGAACTCCTGCAGAACCGCAGCGCGTTCTCGAAAGCTCTGCCTGCCTAGGAGAAAATCTCCGGGCCCGTTGAGAAACTATCGTCGGGCGGCCAGTTACGCTGCCCGGCGAACGGGCCTATCTAGCCGCCATGCCGAAGGATGCTGACATACGAAGCGGCCTGTTCGCCGCTGTTGCGGCCTACGGCATGTGGGGCTTCCTGCCCCTCTACTTCCAGTTCCTGGGAGACTTGCCGCCGCTGGTGATCCTCGCGCACCGCATTGTCTGGTCCGTGCCCACCGCGCTGATCCTCGTGCTGGCAGCCGGAAAATGGGCGGACTTTACAGGCGTGCTGTGCCAGCCGCGCATGATGATGACGCTACTGGCCTCGAGCGTCGCCATCGCGACGAACTGGACGATCTACATCTGGGCGGTGACGAACGACCGGATTCTCGAAGGCAGCCTTGGCTATTACATCAACCCGCTGATCGTCTTCGTGTTCGCCGCCATGTTCTTCGGCGAGCGGTTCAGGCCGCTGCAGCTGGTGGCCGTCGTCGTCGCCGCGATGGGCGTCGTGAACCAGACGCTGGTGGTGGGCGAATTCCCGTGGGTGTCGCTGTCCCTGGCCATGTCTTTTGCGATCTATGGCGCGGTCCGCAAGACAACCGCGATCGACAGCCGCGTCGGCTTCGGCATGGAGGCCCTGCTTCTCGCGCCCGCCGCCCTGCTCTATCTCGTGTTCTTCCTGCCGGCAGGCGGGAGGGCGTTCGGGTCGGGCGACGCCGGCCTGATTGCGCTGCTGGTGCTGGCCGGGCCGCTGACGGCGACGCCGCTGATCCTGTTTGCAATCGGCGCACGCCGGCTACGCCTGTCGACCATTGGGATCCTGCAATACATCGCGCCCAGCGTTCAGTTCGGAATCGGCCTCGCGATGGGCGAGAAGTTCACCATGGGCCACGCCGTCACCTTCGGCCTGATCTGGACCGGCGTGATCCTGTTCACGCTGGCCGGTCGCCAGCCCCGCGTTGCGGCAACCGCTGACTGAAAGAAAAAGCCCCGCAGCGGGTGAACGCGCGGGGCTCGAAGGTTTGCCATGCGAAGTCGCGAAGAGCGATTTCGCAGATCATGTCGCAAGCCGTGCGCCGCGCGAGAAAGCTTCCGTTTACCTATATTCCCGAGCATTTTCGTGGGCGCGCCTCAAACCGGGAAGGGTGTTCTTAAGGAATCTGCCCGAGAATCGCACAGCCTGAGTATCAGCTGTGTATTCCCCCTAGATCGGAGAAATGCTGGCTCAAGCAATAAGACGCGGGAAACCTTGCGTGTGATCTACAGCGGCCAACCACGCCGCGGGGGCGTAAAGTAGATTTACGAGGTTGAGGGCAGGATATGAGCGCAGCAATTGATCCAACCGAGTCACCCGAATGGGAGGCCGCCCGCCTCGAATGGTGGCAGCAGACCAAGGGCGAACTTGAGCGCCTGCAACAGGCCGTGAACGGCGCGACGTCGGGCTCGCTGCAGCTGGAAACCATCTACGCGCCGATGCACGACATGGCGGGTCTCGCCGGCGTGCTGGGCTATCCGCTGCTCGGCAAGATCGCGCGTGGCCTGATCGAGACGCTGCGCAAGGGCGCAAATCCGCTGGACGACAGGATGCTGATGGTCGCCAAGGCGCACCTCGCGGCCCTCGTCGCCCTGCACGCCAAGGATGTGCGCGGCGAAGGCGGACCGGCCGGCGTCGCCGTGATGGCCAAGCTGGCTTCGATCCACGCCTGACCCTGCCGGACTGGGGCGCCCCTTGCCCCGCCTGTAAAACGTCGTAATGCCAGAACTACCCTCCCCTGCTGTTTCCCGGGGGGCGGAGGCGCGGCATGGCGGGTCTGACCTATTTCGCAATCGGTGACGTGCACGGCGAAGAGCGCAAGCTTGGCGAGCTGCACCACGCCATTCTCGACCGCATCGCGTTCGAGGGCGGGCCGGCGCGTATCGTCCATCTCGGCGACTATGTTGATCGCGGCCCCGACACGAAAGGCGTGATCGAGCGCGTGATGGCGCTGGAGGCCCGGTTCAGGGACGATCCTTCGATCAGCGTCCTGTCACTGAAAGGCAATCACGAACAGATGTTGCTCGACGCCTATGACGGCGGCCCGGATGAGGGCGGCTGGTGGGCGCAGGGCGGCTCCGAAGCGGCAGACAGCTATGCCGGCGGATCAGGTCTGGCCGGCGTGGACTGGCGCGAGACCATTCCGGCTGAACACATCACCTGGCTACGCGGCCTGGAGACGATCCATTACGATGCGACACGCAGGCTGGTGTTCGTTCACGCTGGCATCGAGCCTTCGACATTTCCTGACGAAGCAACGCAGACCTATCTGTGGACGCGCTCGGAACGGTTCTTCAACGACGACAACTGGCCAGACCGCGACATCCTGAAAGGGCTGACCGTGATCCACGGCCACACACCACGCAGCTTCCAGCCCGAGCTGAAGTTCCGCCGCATCAATGTCGATACAGGCGCATGCTTTGGTGGTCCGCTGACGGCGGTGATGCTGAAGGACGGCGAAGCGCCGCAATTCCTGCGCGGGACCTAGAGACAGCTGTAGAGCGCATCGATGATACGCGAGCGGCGCGCATCTTCGAGCAGATGAGTGCCCTGGCGGTTGGTGATGTAGGCGCCTGAGAGGCCATTGTCCGGATCGCCGAAGGCGCCCGAACCGCCCCATCCCGAATGGCAGAGCGTTGCCGGGTTGGGACCGTAGATCAGCGGCAGGTTGCGCATCACGCCCGCGCCGAACGCCACGCGGCCGGGCAACACGCGATCCTCGCCGCTAACACGCTCACGCGTGAGCTCGTCCCACGTGACCGGTGCAAGTATGCGCGCCTCGCCGATGCGCCCCTTCTGGGCATAGGCGCTGTAGAGCCGCGCCATGGCGACAGCCGTACCATGTCCGTTAGCCGACGGGATTTCCGCTTTGCGCCATTCGGTCGATCCACGCGGCGCGGCCGCCCATGGCGTGAGGAATGCGGCGCGGGTTTCGGCGTTGCGATGGGGAAACTCGGCGGCGGCCTTCGGCTTCAGCAATTCGGCGACCCGGCCATGCTCGCTCTCCGGCAAGCCGATCCAGAAATCGATGTCGAGCGGCACACAGATGTCTTCGCGCAGGATCGTTCCCAGCGAACGCGGCGAGACGCGGCGCACGAGTTCATCTGCGATGTAACCCCAGGTGAGTGGATGATAGCCGGAGCCCTCGCCCCTGCCCCACATCGGCGGAAGCTTCGCCAGTTCAGCCGCCAGCGCCACGGGATCGAGCCACAGCGCCGGGTCGATGGGATCGGGAAAGCCCGGCAGCCCGCCCTGGTGCGAAAGCGCCTCGGCAATCGTGATCGCGCCTTTTCCGTTGGCCGCGAATTCGGGCCAGTAGTCAGCAACAGGCGCGTCATAGTCCAGCGCGCCGCGCTCGACGAGGCGCGCGACAATGAGTGCGCCGACTGGCTTGGTAGCGGAATAGACCGGGCACAGCGTGCGCTCGTCCCACGCGCGCGTCCCCGCACGATCAGCAAAGCCACCGCGCAGGTCGACGATGAGTTCATCGCCGAGCCATGCCGCAAAGCTCGCGCCCTGCTCGAGCTCATCCGCGAAATTCTGCGCGAACGCATCGCGGACTGCGCTGAAACCTGCTGCCGTGAAACCTGAAACTGTCATGGCTCCTGACATCCGCTGGTCGTCACCCAAGGTCAAGTTGCAGAACGCGCGCATCCGGGTTCAAGTAGGCGAAGGGAGACCCGCATGATCGAGATCAACGGCATCGCGCATATCCAGATCACGGCGGGGCGCTACGACGTCGCGCGCGCCTTCTACATGCAGCTTCTTCCCTTTCTCGGCCTGAAGCAGGTGCTCGACAATGAATACGGATACTACTGCGTCGGCGGCCGCACGGGCGTTCTGATCTCCCGACCCGCGCCCGAGCATGAGGGCGAGCGCTTCGTGCAGCAGCGCGTTGGCCTGCACCATGTCTGCTTCCGCGCCCGCTCGCGTGAGGACATCGATGCGGCGCATTCGCTGGTGAAGACGCTGGGGGTCCCGATCATCCGCGCGCCGCAGCAAGACGGCTGGGCGCCGGGCTATTACTCGATCCTGTTCGAGGACCCGGACGGCGTGCGGCTGGAGATCAACTTCGTGCCGGGCAAGGGTGTGTTCGACACGGAGGAAAGGGCTGTGAACCCGGTCTATCCACGCTCACCCGGCTAATCGCCCCCGGGGATTGGTTGGACAAGCTCCGCGATCGGCGGGTTCGCAAGATGAGCGTGGCAGGCGGCCAGCGGCAGTTCAGGCGCGTTCCATTCCATCGCTTTCGACAGGACGGTGTTCACCGCACCGACCGCAAGTTGCAGGCTCGGTGCCGGTTGGCGGCCATTCAGCATCTGGCCGAGATAAGCGAGGTGCAGTAGGTCGCCCGTCCCGTTGGGCACCGCGCGGCTGGCCTTCGGCGACGCACAGGCAAAGCCGTGTCCATCGATCGCGAGCAGGTTGAGAAGCTGTCCCCCCATCGGGATCGAGCTCACCAGCCATTGCTGCTTCGAGAAGCGCACGGCGCGCAACACGTCGCCCGCTTCCGGCGCTTCGCCCGTCAGACGCTGGAACTCCCAGTGGTTGCACGCGACCAGATCTGCGCGCGGGACGAGCAGGTCCTGCTGCGCCCTCGCCGTCTCCTCGCGCACATAAAGTCCATTCCCGATGTCGCCCATCACGGGGTCGACCATCACGAAAGGCTCGCGCCCCGCCCCGCGCGCGGCGCGGACAGCGTCGATGGCGCGCGCGGCGACTTCGATCTGGTCCGGGGTAGCGAAATAGCCGGTGAGGACCGCGTCGGTCAGTTCGAACAGGCCGTTGGCGGCGATGCCATCCAGCATGTCCTGCATCGTGGCGGCGGCCACGGCCGCGCCGCCCGGCTTGCCCCAGCCCGGATGGCGGCCGAACAGCGTCGTGGGCACATGGACAGGATCAACCTTCAGGGGCCCCAGCACGTAGGGCGCTATGCCCCCGCCAACGCGGGAAGCGGCGACATAGGATGAAATCACCAGCACTAGGGGCATGCTCTGTCCGTCCAGCCATCGCGCGCGGCGAATTCCGCACAATAGCCCAGCCTGCGACGCGCTTCACCTTGATCTTGTGCGGGCGGTCCGTCATCACCCCTTGCAGATGAAGCAAGAGGGGCTGCTCCCATGTCCGCCATCCGGCCGCGCCGTTCCGTTCTCTACATGCCCGGCGCCAATGAGCGCGCGCTGGAGAAGGCCAAGACCCTGCCGGCCGATTCGCTGATCCTGGACCTTGAGGACGCCGTCGCCCCCGAGGCCAAGGCCGAGGCGCGCGAACGTGTAGCCAATGTGGTGAAGGCCGGCGGCTATGGCCCGCGCGAACTGATCATCCGCGTGAACGGCCAGGACACCGAATGGGGCAAGGCCGACATCAAGGCGGCGGCGCAGGCCAATCCGGACGCCATCCTCGCGCCCAAGGTTGCGACGGCCGAAGACATTCGCTGGCTCGATGAGGCAATCGCCGAAGCGGGCGCGAGTGAAAAACCCCGCCTGTGGGTGATGATCGAGACGCCGCTGTCGATCCTCAACATCAAAGAGATCGCGGCGACATCGAAGTCGACCCGACTCGCGGGCTTCGTGATGGGCTCCAACGACCTGATCAAGGATTTCCGCGCCGAGCCGATGCCGGGCCGCGAGAACCTGGCGGCGTGCTACACGCTGGCGATTGCGGCAGCGCGCGCCTATGACCTGCTGGTGTTCGATGGCGTCTACAACGACATCGCGAATGCCGATGGCTTTGTCGCCGAGGCAAAGCAGGCGCGTGCGTTCGGCTTTGACGGCAAGACGCTGATCCATCCTTCGCAGGTTGATCCGTGCAACACGATCTTCGCACCGCCCGCCGACGCGGTGGCGCAGGCCAAGGACGTGATCGCGGCGTTCGCCGATCCTGCCAATGCCGGCAAGGGCGTGCTGAAAGTGAACGGCAAGATGACCGAGCTGCTGCACCTCGTGCAGGCCAAGCGGACGGTCGCGGTTGCCGAAGCCATCGCGGCGCGCAAGGCGGCAAACGGCTAAGGCGCGTGCGGGCATGACCCGCAAGCGCATCCTGCTGGTCGGTGGCGCGGGAGTGTTCGGCTCGCGACTGGCGCGCGGGCTTGCTGATACGGTCGATGCGGATGTGCTGATTGCCGGGCGCAGCCTCGCGAAGGCGCAATCGATTGCGCGCGAAGTAGAAGCGGCCGGCGCAATTGCGCTGGATCGCGGCAAGGCGACTGCCGCCGATATTCGTACCCTGTCGATTGACCTTGTGATCGACGCGGCAGGGCCGTTTCAGGGCGCAGACCTATCCTTTGCGCGAGCCTGTATCGCTGCGGGTGTCGACTATATCGACCTCGCGGACGGCCGTGATTTCGTCGCGGCGTTTCCAGCGCTGAACGCGGATGCGAGAGCTGCCGGCGTGCGCGCAGTAACGGGTGCGAGTTCGACGCCGGCTATCACACACGCCGCCCTGGATGAGATGACGCGCGGCTGGACCCGCATCGATTCCATCCGAGCCGGCATATCGCCGGGCAATCGTGCGCCGCGTGGGCGTTCTGTGGTCGAGGCGATCCTCAGCTGGACCGGCGCGCCGGTCCGCGTGTTCGAGAATGGCGAATGGCGGACGCGCCCCGGCTGGAGCGGTACGCGCAAGCGACAGGTCGCCGACCTTGGCATGCGCCGCTTCGCGCTGGCCGAAACGCCAGATCTTGATCTGCTCCCTGTCCGCTACGCACCGCGCGAGGGGGCCGTATTCATGGCTGGGCTGGAGCTCGGGCTGATGCATCGCGGCCTTGGCGTACTCGGCGCGGTCCGTTCGGCTGGGTTGGTGAAGAGCTTCCGGAGCTGGGCCGGGTTGCTGTTGTGGCTGTCGTCGCTGCTGCATCCCTTCGGGTCGGACCGTGGCGGGATGTTCGTCGAGGCGTATGGACGCGACGCCGAAGGTCGCCCTACGCGCGCCGAGTGGACGCTAGCGTCCCCGCCGGTCGTGGGGCCGTTCACACCCACCCTGCCCGCGCTTGCGATGGCGCGGAGGCTGTTAGGTGGCGAAGGTGTCAAACCCGGCGCGCGTGCATGTGTAGGGATGCTCCAGCTTGCCGACCTGCAGGGCGACTTCGAACGGATCGGCTTGCGCACGGGGATCGCGCGCGAGCCGATGCAGGGCCCGTTCGAAATGGCGCTGGGCGATGCCTTCGAGAAGCTGCCCGCGTCCGTGAAGACGGCGCATCGGCAGGGACCAGTGTCGCGCTTTGCCGGGACCGCCGGCGTGGAAGGCGCAAATGTCTTCACCTGGCTGCCGGCACGACTGTTCGGATTTCCGCGCAAGGCGCATTCCGCGCCAGTGCTGGTGGTCAAGCGACTTACTGCGCCAGGGCGCGAGACGTGGGAGCGCACCATCGGCGCCTCGCGCTTTCGCAGCGAGATCGTTCATGCCGGGCCGGGCCGCGTAACCGAGAAATTCGGCCCGTTCACCTTCACGCTGGCGCTGGAAGCAACCCATGAGCAGCTGATCATGAGCATAGCCGGCTGGCGGATGGGCTGGTTGCCGCTTCCCGCATTCCTGGCGCCACGCTCGATCGCGCGCGAAGGCGCCAGCGCAAACGGGGCCTTTACGTTCGACGTGCCAATCGCTGCGCCGTTGTTGGGACGGCTGACCCGCTATAAGGGAGAGCTGCAGTTGCAAGAGAAGAACGGGCGCGCGCCATGACCCTCAAATCCGATCCCGGCAATTTCTTCGAGGATTTCGTCGTTGGCGACGAGCTGATCCACGCCACGCCGCGCACGGTGACCGAGGCGGACGCCGCGCTCTACACCGGCCTCACCGGCTCGCGCTATGCGCTTTATTCGGCGGACACGTTCGCGCAGGAGATCGGGCTTCCCGGCGCGCCTATCGACCCCCTGCTCGCTTTCCATGTCGTGTTCGGCAAGACCGTGCCGGACATCTCGCTCAACGCTGTCGCCAATCTTGGCTATGCCGATGGCCGCTTTCTCGCGCCCGTCTTTCCCGGCGACACGCTACGCGCGGTTTCCGAAGTGATCGGCGTCAAGGAGAACTCCAACGGCAAGACCGGCGTCGTCTATGTCCGCACGCGCGGCTACAACCAGGAAGACGACGAGGTTCTCAGCTATGTGCGCTGGGTGATGGTCAACAAGAAGGACCATTCAAAGCCTGCGCCTGCCGCCGTCGTGCCCGAACTGCCCAAGGCGGTTGATCCGCGTGAACTGCCCGCCCGCGCCTACAATCTCGCCGAATACGATTTTGTCCTCGCCGGATCGCCCTTTGCTTTCGAAGACTATGAGATCGGCGAGAAGATCGACCATGTCGACGCCTTCACAGTGGAAGAGGCCGAACACCAGATCGCAACGCGGCTCTACCAGAACACCGCCAAGGTCCACTTCAACCAGCACGCCCAGAGCCAGACGCCGCGCGGCCGCCGGCTGATCTATGGCGGCGTCGCCATTTCGCTGGCGCGGTCCATCGCGTTCAATGGTCTCTCCAATGCGGCCGAAATCATCGCGATCAATGCGGGCACGCACGTGAACCCGCTGTTCGCGGGCGACACCGTTTTCGCGTGGTCGGAGGTGCTGGACAAGGTCGAGCTTGCCGAAGGGCTGGGCGCGCTGCGCCTGCGTCTTGTGGCCACAAAGAACCTGCCGTGCGGGGAATTCCCGTACAAGGACACCGAGGGCAAGCACCTGCCAGACGTGATTCTCGACTTCGATTACTGGGCAGCCATTCCCAACAGGGGGTAGGCGTTCCTAGATAGGGACCATGTACTCCGCTGAGTTTCCACAGTTCGCCGCCGCCTGCGCCATCCTGTTCTCGGTGGTGATCCGCTGGCTTCGTTCCGGCGCATCCTGGGATGCGGTGGCCGAGGGCCGCGCCACGGCCGACGTGCTGCGCGAACTGACCGGCATTCTGGATTTCGACAGCCTGCAGGAAACGTTTGGGCCACCACGGCTGGAGGATGGCATATTTCCGGTGACGCGCCGCGAGGTGCTGCGCCAGCGGACCGGGCTTGGTTATCTGTACGGCGACCGCTGGCTCGATAGCGGGTCGGCGGTCATCGCGATCCTCGCAGTCCTGCCGATCTGGCCGATCTGGGAATCGCAGATGTGGCTGGATATCCTTCTGGCCTTCGCCAGCATCTATCAGGTCGCGGGCTGGGTCGCAGCGTTCAGGCTGGTCAAGCGCTAATGCTGCGCAGGAAATTCGTAATCCAGCGCGCGACGAGTGCATTGTCCTGCGGCTGATCGAGCGAAGCGATGGCCGCGTCCACCTGCGCCTCGGTCAGCGCCTTGCCGCGCCGGTTGTTGTATAGCGCGCTCACATACCTGTCAGAAAACTCCGGATGGCCCTGCACGCTGATCGCCGGGATGTCGTCATAGGCCAGCATCGCATGTTCGGTATGGGCTGAACGCGCGAGTGTGGTGACGCCCCTGGGCGGCGTGATCACCTGATCCTGATGACTGACCGCGAGTGAGACAGCCTCCCCCGCCCCCGACATCCAGTCGCGCGTCGCCACCACCTCGTAGGTATGCCGCCCCACGCCCCAGCCTTTTTCCGACTTTGCGACATAGCCGCCCAGCGCATCGGCGATGACCTGATGACCAAAGCAGACGCCGACCAGCGGCGTACGGCTGGCCGCGGCGGCGCGGATGAAGGCGCGCAGCGGGTCCATCCAAGGTGTCGAATCATAGACCCCAAAGGGCGAGCCCGTGATCAGCACAGCCTCACAGGAAGCAGGGTCTGGCAGCGCCTCCCCACCCAGCAGGGAAGTCGCGGCAAACGACAGGTTTTCATCCGCCGGAGCCAGCAGGGCGCGGAACATCTCCGGATAGCGCGGAAACTGGTCGCTCAGCGCGCCTGGCGCCCGCCCGGTTTCAAGGATCGTCAGCTTCATGCGCCTACCAATAAGACCTTTGCGCACAAGGCCAAAAGGGTACTTGGCGCCGCGTTGACAGGGCCAAAACGAGGTCTATTACCGGGTGCAACGCGATGAGGGTCGCGCAAAGGGCTGAAGGGATAAAGCCATGTCATCGTGGACCGACAAACGGCCCATGTCGCCGCATGTGTCGATCTGGAAGTGGCACATGACGATGGCCTCTTCGATCCTGCACAGGATTACCGGCGTCGGGAATTATATCGGCATCTTCATCGTGGTCGCCTGGCTGTTCGCAACCGCCGCCGGCCCCGATTATTACGAGCCGCTGGCCGGCCTGATCGGCACGATCTGGGGCCAGCTCATCCTGTTCGGCTTCACGCTTTCGATCAGCTACCACCTGCTCAACGGCATCCGTCACCTCGTGATGGACGCAGGCAAGGCGCTCAATCCGAAATTCGGAAGCTTCCTGTCCGGCCTCGTGCTGGTGCTGGCGGTCGCGCTGGCGGTTGGCGTCTGGCTGCTGTCGGGCATCGTTCCGGGCATTGATCCGCTGAACATGACGGGATCTGCACCCATGGGAGCCGCGCAATGAGCAAGCAGCAGGCATCCATGCGTACCCCGCTCGGCAAGGTGCGCGGCCTCGGTTCGGCCAAGCACGGCGCCGGCCACTTCATCACGCAGCGCGTCTCCGCAGTCGCGCTGATTTTCCTTGTGCCCTGGTTCCTGATCTCGCTGATCGGCGCGGTGCGTGGCGGCTATGACGGCGCGCTGGCCTGGGTCTCCGACCCGATCAACGCCGTCCTCATCCTGCTCACTGTCGGCGCTGCGCTCTATCACATGCGCCTCGGCATGCAGGTTGTGATCGAAGACTACATCGCAAGGCACAGCACAAAGGCCGTGCTGCTGATCCTGAACACCTTCATCTGCGTAGTGCTCTTCGCGGCGGCCGCTTACGCCGTGCTGAAGATTGCAATCGCCTGATCCGGCTTCCCGTTTCCGTCTGCAAGGACTGGCCACATGACTGCGTACACCTGGAACGACCATACCTATGACGTGGTCGTCGTCGGCGCCGGCGGATCGGGCCTTCGCGCGGCCCTCGGGTGCGCACAGGCGGGCCTCAAGACAGCCTGCATCAGCAAAGTCTTCCCCACGCGCAGCCACACGGTAGCGGCGCAGGGCGGCATCTCCGCATCGCTCGGCAACATGGGCCAGGATGACTGGCGCTGGCACATGTACGACACGGTGAAGGGCGCCGACTGGCTCGGCGACCAGGACGCCATCGAATACATGGTGCGCGCAGCACCCGCCGCCGTTTACGAGCTTGAGCACTGGGGCGTCCCCTTTTCGCGGACCGAGGAAGGCAAGATCTACCAGCGCGCCTTCGGCGGCATGACCAAGAACTATGGCGAAGCCTCGATCCAGCGCACGTGCGCTGCGGCCGACCGCACCGGCCACGCCATGCTCCACACGCTCTATGGCCAGTCGCTCAAGAACGCCGTCGACTTCTTCATCGAGTACTTCGCGCTCGACCTGATCATGGAAAACGGCGCCTGCCGCGGCATCACGGCCATCAAGCTCGACGATGGCACGATGCACCGCTTCCGCGCCCAGCGCGTGATCCTCGCCACCGGCGGCTATGGCCGCGCCTACTTCTCCGCCACGTCGGCGCACACCTGCACGGGCGATGGCGGCGGCATGGCGCTGCGCGCCGGCCTTCCGCTGCAGGATATGGAATTTGTTCAGTTCCACCCGACCGGCATCTACGGCTCGGGCTGCCTGATCACCGAGGGCGCGCGCGGCGAAGGCGGCTATCTCACCAACTCGAAGGGCGAGCGCTTCATGGAGCGCTATGCGCCGACCGTGAAGGACCTCGCCTCGCGCGATGTCGTCTCACGCGCGATGACCATGGAAATCCGCGATGGCCGCGGCGTGGGCGCTCTCAACGACCACATCCACCTGCACCTCGATCACCTTGATCCGAAGGTCCTGCACCAGCGCCTGCCCGGCATTTCGGAAAGCGCGAAGATCTTCGCGGGCGTCGACGTCACGAAGGAGCCGATCCCGGTTCTGCCGACCGTGCACTACAACATGGGCGGCATCCCGACGAACTATCACGGCGAGGTTCTGACCAAGGCGGGCGACGATCCGGATACGATCGTGCCGGGCCTTATGGCCGTGGGCGAAGCGGCGTGCGTGTCGGTGCACGGCGCCAACCGTCTCGGCTCCAACTCGCTGATCGACCTTGTCGTCTTCGGCCGCGCAGCCGGCCTGCGCTGCGGCGAGAAGCTCGAAGCCAACGCCAACCAGCCCGACCTGCCGAAAGGCGCAGGCGATGATCACCTCGCGCGCTTCGACAGGTTCCGCAATGCGAAGGGCGGCACCTCCACTGCGAAGCTGCGCGCCACCATGCAGAAGGCGATGCAGGAAGACTGCGCCGTGTTCCGCACCGGCGAGACACTGGAATCGGGCGTCAAGCGCATTGCCGAAGTTCTCGGCGGCGTGGCCGACATCTCGATCCAGGATCGCGGCCTGATCTGGAACACCGACCTGATCGAGACGCTGGAGTTCGACAACCTGATCGTGCAGGCGGCGGCCACCGTGAACTCGGCGCTCAACCGCAAGGAAAGCCGCGGCGCCCACGCCCGCGAAGACTATGCCGAGCGCGACGATGTGAACTGGATGAAGCACACCCTGTCGTGGATCGACGACAAGGGCGCCGTCACGATCGACTACCGCCCGGTGCACGCCTACACGATGTCCAAGGACGTCGAGTACATCAAGCCGAAGCCCCGGGTTTACTAGGGCGCGGCTTGACGCCGATCCCTACGCGCGCGCACCGTCCCGAAAACGTCAGGATGGAACGCCGACATGAAACTCTACAACGCGCCAATGCCCGCGCCGAACCCGCGTCGTGTGCGGATGTTTCTCGCCGAGAAAGGCGCCTCGCTCCCCCTCGTCGAAGTCAGCATCATGACCGGCGACATCAAGAAGCCCGACCACCTGGCGCGCGATCCTCTGGGACAGTTGCCGACGCTTGAGCTGGATGACGGCACATTCCTCTCCGAGACCGTCGCCATCTGCCGCTATCTCGAAAGCCTCCACCCCAGCCCGCCCATGTTCGGCCGTAACGCGCTGGAGACGGCGCGCATCGACATGCTGACGCGGCGCGTCGAATTCCAGATCGGAACGCCGGCAGGCATGTTCTGGCGCCATGCGCACCCGTTCACGGCGCGCGTCGTCGTTCCGCAATACACGGAGTTCGGCGAATCCAACCGTGCCCACTATGAGCGCGGCCTCGCCTGGATCGACCGCGAACTTGCTGGCCGTGATTTCGTCGCCGGCGCCGATTACACTATCGCCGACATCTGCCTGCTCTCGATGGTCGACTTCGCCGACTGGATCGGTCTCAAGGTTCCGGAAAACCTCGCGAACCTGCGCGCATGGCATGCGCGCGTCTCTGAGCGTCCGAGCGCCAAGGCGTAGCTAGCGCTTCTTGCCAAAGACCGCGCCGCCGGTGGGGCGGATGGTAGAAGACCGCGCCGCCGCCGGTTGCGAAATCGCAGCGTGTGTGGCGGTGGGCCCGGCATTCTGAGCTGAACGTTCGCGATACTCGCGCAGTGCGCGCTCGACAGGATCGCCAGCCGCATCACCTTTCGCGTTGGCCGGCTGCACCAGGGACTTGGTCGGGATCCCGCCACTGCGCGGATCCTGGCCGAAGTCGTTGGAGCCAGTCTGTCCAGGCATCACCGAGAGGTAGATGACATTTCCGGTAACGCCGACAACGGTGATCGCGAGCAGCGCCAAGGGCGCAGGCTGCAGCGAGAAGCCGCCGAACTCCATCGACATCAGGAAGGCGAGCGCCTCCATGTCGCCAGCCGTCGCAAGTTGCGCGGGTATGATGAACTGCAGCGCAAAGGCGAGCAGAGGCAAGAGCACAACGCCCGGGCGAAGCAACCGGTAGAGAGCGCCCGAATTGCCTAGGTCGCGCCAACGTCGGGTGTTGTAGGCATCGCCCGTGGCGAGCAAGTAGGTCCAGCCAAGTGCAACCACGTAGTAACCAGGCGTGCCGAGAAGGCCGGGCGCGCCAACCAGCAACAGCCAGGAAACGCCCAGCAACGCCACGAATGGGAGAGTGAAGCCTGTAAGGTAGGAATACTGGCTGCAACGGCCGGCGCGCGGCGCAAGCGGAGCCAGCAGTTTTGACCAGTAGAACACGCAGACCCCCAGCAATCGAAATAATACTGCCAGAGAGAACCTGTTTTCTGCTTAATACGCCTTCGCGGATTTCCCCGATCCACAGCCGGACGAGCCCGCGTAACAGCAGGAACAATTCACTCCCGGTTCACAACCGGGCGCCTAGCCTCTGTATGCGTCGAATACACCCGGCGCGGTTGACGCCCGCGCGTTGAAACGCCATTTCGAAGTCATGCAGGACATCTGGGGTCGCCGCACGGAATCGGGCCTCTCGGCCGAGGAACTCCGCGAGGAGCTCTGCCTCCACCTCGCGCGTAATCTTGGTGAGCCGCACATCGCCTTCTCCGACCAGGATGGCTGGGCCGGCAAGTCGCGGGAACCCGGACCTCCCGTTGACGTGATGGTAGTGCCGCCCGAGGGCGAGCGCCGCTTTGCCTATGTCTGCAGTTTCGGCTCCGCGATGAAAAAGGGCGGCGACTCGCTTTCGCCCGGCGGAAAGGCCCGCATGGAATTCGCGCTCGCCGTGCCGCAGAAGGGCGACGCCGCCGCTGACCTCGCCATGTTGAACATGGCCGCCAATACCGTGCGCCAGTTTGCCAAGCTGGTTCACATCCAGTCGGTCCGCGTCAGCGCCGGCGAGACCGTGCAGTTCGCACGCGACCCCAAGCCCATGTTTGAGGATTCGAAGCAGGTCGCCTTCGCCTTCACCCGCCCGCGCCTGCCCGCGGACAATTTCCGCCGCATGCGCCTGGCCGAGGGGGACGCCGTCGAGTTCTGGTCGCCCGTGCCGATCTATCGCGAGGAGCTGGAGGCGGCGGGTGTCCACGGCACGGCAAAGCTCGCCAGCGGGCTGGAAAAGGCCGGTATCACCGAGATGCTGGATCTCGACCGCCCCACGGCGGCGCGCGCAGCCTTTGGCCTGCGCCGCACATGGGTATCGCGGGTGAAGGACTTCTTCGCCAAGCGCTGACGCAACGGCGGCTCTCAACCTGCTATCTTTCGGAAAACTGAAGGGAAAATGCGACCTTCCGGCGCTTTCTTTTTGCGAATCCCCGGATAGATTGCCGCGACGTTTCGGAACCTCCGGGAAAGCACACGCGATGGTCGAACTTACGCTGCCGCGCAATTCGAAGATCAAGCCGGGCAAGCGCTGGCCCAAGCCGGCCGCGGCCAAGAAGCTGCGCACATTCAAGATCTATCGCTATGACCCGGAAACCGGCGGCAACCCGCGCTGGGACTACTATCAGATCGACATGAGCAAGGTCGGGCCGATGGTCCTCGACGTGCTCATCTACATCAAGAATGAGATCGACCCGACCCTGACCTTCCGCCGTTCCTGCCGCGAGGGCGTGTGCGGTTCGTGCTCGATGAACATCGGGGGCCACAACACCATCGCCTGCACCAAGGGCTGGGATGAATTCTCCGGCGACATCACCATCGCCCCGCTGCCTCACCAGGCCGTGGTGAAGGACCTCGTGCCCGACCTCACCAACTTCTACGCCCAGCATGCCTACGTCCAACCCTACCTGAAGACGCAGACGCCTGAGCCGCAGAAGGAATGGAAGCAGACCGAGGAAGACCGCTCCAAGCTCGACGGTCTCTACGAGTGCATCATGTGCGCCTCGTGCTCGACCGCCTGCCCCAGCTACTGGTGGAATGGCGACAAGTTCCTCGGGCCGGCCGCCCTGCTGCAGGCCTATCGCTGGATCGTCGACAGCCGCGATGAAGCCACCGGCGAGCGCCTCGACGATCTCGAGGATCCGTTCAAGCTCTATCGCTGCCACACCATCATGAACTGCGCGCAGGTCTGCCCGAAGGGTCTCAACCCCGCCAAGGCGATCGCGGAGATCAAGAAGCTGATGGTCGAACGCGCGAGCTGAGGCGACGCGCACTCCACTTCGACCCGTCTCGGAGTCGGTGCGGTGCATGATGCAAAAGCGTCATGCTCATCGCATAGTGAGTTGCGCCGTAAGCTGCCGGGCGATTCAAACATGACTGCCGATCTCCCCCGCCGCCTGTTTGCCGAACTTCTTGGCTCCTGCCTGCTTGCGGCGACCGTGATTGGGTCCGGCATTCTTGCCGTGCAGCTCTCGGGCGGCAATGACGGCGTCGCCCTGCTTGGCAACACGCTGGCGACCGCCGCAATTCTCTATGTTCTCGTCTCGACGCTTGGCCCCGTGTCCGGCGCGCATTTCAATCCAGCCGTCACGCTGGTGATGGCCTTGCGCGGCGATACCCGCCCGGCCGACGCCGCGATTTATGTACCCGTGCAGGTGCTTGGCTGCGTCCTCGGCGCGATGCTGGCGCACGCCATGTTCGGCATGCCGCTGCTGCAGGAAAGCATGAGCGACCGCTCGGGCCCCGGCCGCCTCATCGGCGAAGGCGCCGCCACATTTGCGCTTGTCTTCGCCATCCTAGGCGCCATCCGCCACCGGCCGAACGACGTGCCCGCCATCGTCGCACTGGTGATCACGGCGGGCTATTGGTGGACATCCTCCACCTCCTTCGCCAACCCGGCCATCACCATCGCACGCGCCATGACCGACAGCTTCGCGGGCATCCGCCCGGCCGACGCGCCAGGTTTCATCGTGGCGCAGTTTTCCGGGGCCATCCTCGCGTGGCTGACTGGCGGCTGGCTGTTCGGAAGGAAGACGCCATGAGCCATTTCCCCGTTGTGATCCATCACAACCCTGACTGCGGCACATCCCGCAACGTGCTCGCGATCATCGTGGCCGCCGGATACGCGCCGGTCGTGATCGACTATCTCCGCGAAGGCTGGACGCGACCACAGCTGCTGGCGCTGTTCTCCGCCGCGGGTCTCACAGCGCGCGAGGCGTTGCGCGAGACCAAATCGCCAGCCGCCCAACTCGGCCTGCTTGATCCGGGCGTCAGCGACGACGCGCTCATCGCGGCCATGATCGAACACCCCATCCTGGTGAACCGGCCGCTCGTGGCGACGCCGAAGGGCGTCAAGCTCTGCCGGCCAAGCGAGCTTGTCCTCGACCTGCTGGATCGGCTGCCACCTGGCCCGTACGCCAAGGAAGACGGATCGCCGCTGATCGATGCAGACGGAAAGCGGGTCGCGTGAGCGGCGGCGTACGCATACGCCCTGCCCGGCGGGCTGATCTGCCGGAGATCACCGCGATCTACAGCCACGCCGTGCTCAACGGAACTGCCAGCTACGAGTACGATCCGCCAACGCTCGACGAGATGACGAAGCGCTTCGATGCGATCGCCGCCAGTGGCTTTCCCTACCTCGTCGCACATATCGATGGCCGCGTGCTGGGTTACGCCTACGCCAGCCATTTCCGCACGCGCCCTGCCTATCGCTTCATGGTGGAAGACTCGATCTACATCGCGCCCGACGCGCAGGGACAGGGCCTCGGCACGCTGCTGCTCGGCGAGCTTCTGGCGCGCTGCGAAGCGCACGGCTTCCGTCAGATGATGGCGGTGATCGGCGATTGCGCCGTCAACCTTGCCTCCGCGCGCCTGCACGCCGCGATGGGCTTCGTCGAGTGCGGGCGCATCAAGGGATCCGGCTTCAAGTTCGGACGCTGGTGCGACACGCTGCTGATGCAGCGCGCATTGAATGGCGGCGCAGACACGCTACCTGAAGGCTGACGTGAACGTCTGCGTTGCGTGACATCTGAGTCATTTTCTGATCGTCCGTTCACGTTCAAAGCTCGCGATCACACCATCGCCGTAAACGATCACCGCGCCGCCGCAATCGCGCGCAGGTAGCGGGGAACCAGCTGCAAAAATCATGCGTTTTACAGCTGAGTTTCTTGGGGTGCGCCTCGTGCCCATCCCATATTTCAACTGACGCGCATCAGGCATCTCGCCTGCGGAGCGTCGAACGGAGGCGGACAAATGTATATTCGCACCGCACGGCCCCAGAAAGGCACGCGTATCGCCGGCATGGTGTTTGCCGTCGTGACCATCGCGGGACTCGGCTATGTTGTGGCGAACAGCGTGAACAAGTTCATCGCTGAAGAAGAGACGCGTACGGAGCTGGCGCTCATCACGCCGCCGCCTCCGCCGCCCATCGAGATTCCCGAGCCGCCTAAGGTGGAAGTCGTCGAGGAGATCGAAGCTCCGCCGGCGCCGCCCGAGCTGATCGTGCCGGATATCGAAGTGTTGCCGGAGATACCGCCGGCAATCGTCGCGCCGGTGGCCGATCCCATCCCGCTGCCTGAGCCTGTGCCTGTCGCGCCGTCCCCTTCGGCGGTGACGCAGACACGCTCTTCGCCCAAGCTGATCGCGGCCGACAAGCCGGACTATCCGTCCGCTGCGCGCCGGGCTGGCGAACAGGGCACGACGCAACTTGAAGTGTGTGTGAATGCCAGTGGTCGCGTGACGTCAGTCTCCGTCTCGCGCTCCAGCGGGTCGTCGCGCCTGGACGATGCGGCCGCAAAGTGGATCCGCGGCGAACGCTTCCAGCCGGCCAAGATCAATGGCTCGCCGAGCGAGGTGTGTGGCCACAGCGTGTTCTACGAATGGAGCCTGCGCGACGCCTAAACGCCAAGCGCAAGTCTGAAGGAACGGCCCGCCCTCACCGGCGGGCCGTTTTCTTTGGAGCAGGATTCACGCTTGTGCGGGCGTACCGAGGAAGAGCGCGCGGATGAACTCGCGATAGAGCCGGATCTGGCGCGGCAGCGCCTTGGGATCATCCAGCGCCTTCGACAGGATGATGCCGCCATCGGCGAGTGCCGACAGCATGTCGGCGACGTCCGTCAGGTCCACCGCCATGCGCGGTGGATAGCGTGCGGCGATGACCTGCAGCCGTCCGCGAAACCGTTCGCGCCAGGCCACGATGCCCGACGTGTTCAGTTCGCGTACGCGCTTGTCGAACTGCCGGTCCTGATAACAGAACGCCGCCGTCAGGCAGCCGGGATGCGCGTGCGGGAGATCGTGGAAGATTTCCTCGAACATCTTCAGCGCGATGAGGAAGCCGTGCAGCGGGTCTTCGGACAACTCGTCAGCCCGCGCGAAGATCTCGTCGAACAGCACGCGCTCGCGTTCGAGATAGCGTTCGAGCAGCGCGTGCGCGAGTTCGCCCTTGTCGGCGAAGTGATAGAAGAAGCCGCTCTTGGTGATCCCGACGGCGGCGATGATTTCCTCGATCGAGGTCGCGGCAAATCCCTTGGACAGGATGGCGGACTGTGCGGCGTCGAGGAGGCGCTGGCGGGTGTCGCCCGGTACGGGCGACGGGAGGGCGGCGCTGCGGAGGCCTTCCGGGGCGGGCATGTGGCGATCCTTCCTGGCTTCTTATCACGTGTGCGCGGCCAAGTCGCGCTGGGGCCGGAGAGACCACAAAGCCGGTGCAGAAAAAAGGCGCGGCCTCCCGCGTTTTTCTCCGAGGGGTCAGGAGCCGCGCTCTATCGCATCGCCAGAAACGAAGACGGCGGCCCGGGAAACCGGACCGCCGCCTGAAATTCTAGAAGAGGCGTAAGGCGATCAGCCTTCGGCTTCCTCGCGGTTACCGCCGGTCTTCTCGGCGATGCGAGCGCGTTTGCCCGTGCGGCCGCGCAGGTAATACAGCTTGGCGCGACGCACCTTGCCGCGGCGGCGCACTTCGATGCTCTCGAGCACCGGGGAGTGGACCGGGAACACCCGCTCGACGCCTTCGCCGAAGGAGAGTTTGCGGACGGTGAAATTCTCGTTGAGGCCCGAACCGGCGCGCGCGATGCAGAGACCTTCGAAGGCCTGAACGCGCTCGCGCTCACCTTCCTTGATCTTCACGTTGACGCGCAGCGTGTCGCCGGGGGCGAAATCGGGGGTCTTCTTGCCTTCGGAAACGCGGGCAATTTCCTCGCGTTCGAGGGTCTGGATGAGGTGGGCGGCCATGGCTCAGGTCTTTCCGTCGGGCGGCTTGGCCCGCAAGCTCCCCGACACTGGGGGGGCATTCCGGGAAGCGGCGTATAAATCGGGTCTTCTGGCTTTAGTCAACTCCTCGGCCTGATTTCTCCGCCAGGCCCGGATTTTGGCGTGATCTCCAGAGGTTAACACCGCCGGTATCTCGCGCCCCTCCCACGTCTGGGGCCTGGTATAATGGGGGTGTTCCAGCAAGCCGGTCTCGAAACTCTCCTCGGTGAGGGATTCCGCGTTCCCCGCCACCCCCGGCAACAGACGCACACAGCCCTCCAGCAGGGCCTGGGCCGCCACCTCCCCCCCGGCGAGCACGAAGTCGCCAAGCGAGATCTCTTCCAGCGCCCTGCCCTCGATCACCCGTTCATCCAGCCCCTCGAACCGCCCGCACAGCAGGATGACGCCGGGACCGGCGGCAAGTTCGCGAACCCGCGCCTGCGTCAGCGGCTTGCCTCTGGGCGACAGGTAGATCAGCGGCCGGCCGTCGCGCTCGACGCTGTCGATGGCGGCCGCCGCGACGTCTGCCCGCATCACCATGCCAGCTCCGCCGCCCGATGGCGTGTCGTCGACATTGCGATGCTTGCCGATCCCGAACGTGCGGATGTCGACCGTCTCGAGCGACCAGCGGCCCTCGCGCAGCGCGTTGCCGACGATCGAAACGCCGAGCACGCCGGGGAAGGCGTCAGGCAGCAGGGTGAGGCAGGTGGCGCGAAACGACATGACGGTTCTGTTAGACGCAGACGAGACAGAAGACACGTCCTTCTGCACTTCACCCCTGTCATGTCACACGCCGCGATGGTATGGAAACCTATTGGTTTCCGCACGCCTGCGGATTGGGAGGCATAACAATATGAAGCTGAAACTCGCTCTTCTCGCGGCCGTCATGGTCGCTGTTCCTGCGATCGCGCAGGAAGCTGCAGCGCCGACGGACACGGTGAAGGTCATCGTCGAAAAAGGCGTGACGATCGACGCCGGCGGCATGGTCGGCGACATCGTCTACTCGCCGGACGGCAAGTTCTCCGGCTTCGACGGCATGTTCGACGGCACGTACAAGGTCGATGGCAACAAGATCTGCATCGAGTCCGCCGTGATCGGCACCTCGTGCTCCGAATACCCCGACGGCAAGAAGTCGGGCGACTCGTTCGAGATGCCTGGCCCGCAGGGCACGATGACGGTTACGATCCGCTAGATCGAACCTTCTGACGCACAACGGATACCCCGCGCTGGCGACCACGCCGCGCGGGGTATCTCGTTTCTGCGGGTGCAGCGCCCGATGCGGCAGGCTCTTGCCAAGCCCGTTTCGGAAGGGTTCACTCGCAGCTAGACACTATCAAGTTCAACGGGACTGGAGGGATACCCATGAAATTCGCCATCTACGCAGCCGTCGCCGCACTCGCCGCCGGCGCCGCCTTTGCCCAGACCGCGCCGTCAGACACGCTGCAGGTCTTGCTCGCCAACGGCGCCACGCTGGACGCGCCTGCCGTCGGCATGAAGGGCGACATCACCTACAACGCTGACGGCACGTTCGTTGGCCTCGATGGCAACTATTCAGGCACCTACAAGGTGGATGGCGCGAAGCTGTGCTCCACCGCGCCGGCCGTAGGCGAAGACAACAACTGCGTCGAATACCCCACCGGCCTGAAGTCGGGCGACAAGTTCAAGTTCACCCACCCGCTGGCGGGCGAGATCGAAGTCACGCTGAAATAGTCCGCGCCATCGCGCCGGAGACAAGCGCCGCTCCCGACCGGGGGCGGCGTTTTCATTTGCAGATGTGCAATCGTCGCCTGCCTCGAATGATTGTGATGTGGCGATCCCGCCCGAAGGCGCCTTAGACTTCGCCGAATGCGGAACGACAAGCGCAGGCATAATCCCGTGCATCTTCTGGCGGCGGCCATGTTCGCCTGCCTGCCCTTTCTTGCAGCCTGCGAGTCCGCCTTCGAAGCCGAGGCGCACAGGACCTATCCACCGGAAGGCCGGCTGGTCGAGGTTGCTGATGGCCGGCGGATCCAGATCGACTGCCGCGGTACGGGCGGGCCCACGGTCATCTTCCAGTCAGGTGGCGACATGCTCGGCTCGCTCGCCTGGAAGCCGGTACTCGAAAAAGTCAGCACGCGCACGCGCGCCTGCGCCTACAGCCGCGCGGGCATCCTCTGGAGCGATCCGTCGCGCGTAACATTCCGCCCCGAAGAAGTGGCCGAAGACCTTCACGCCGCCCTCGAAGCGGCCGGCGAGACGGGCCCTTACATCCTGGTCTCGCACTCACGCGGCGGCCTCTACAGCCTGATCTTCGCCGGGCTCTACCGCGAAGAAATCGCCGGCATGGCGTTCGCCGACTCCTCTCACCCCGACCAGGAAAAACGCTTCGCCGAAGCGGGCCTGCCGGTTGGCGAATACGTATCCTCGGCGCAGGAACTGAGCCTGGCCTTCAAGTGGACCGGCCTGATGCGCCTGGCACCCTATCCCGCCGATCCGTCGATCGCGGATCAGGTCAACGCCTTCTATCCGCGCTCGGCCGAAGCGAATGCGCGGGAAGCGCGCGCCCGCTCGCAGACAATGGCAGTCGCCGGCCGCTATCGGGACCTGCAGAACTGGCCCGTCGTGGTGCTGGCGCGCGAACTGCCCGCCCAGACACAGGCCCGCAAGCGCGCTGACGCACACGACGCCTACCTGCTTTCAAACGATGGCCTCGTCGCCGGCGCCGACACGCCCGAGAGCGAGGTGGTCTGGCGCCAGCTGCAAGCAGATCTTGCGACATGGTCGAGCCGAGGCCGGCTGCAGATCGTTCCGGAATCCAACCATGCCTTCTTCTTCCATCGCCCCGACGTGGTAATCGCCGCGGTCGATGAAATCCTGGCGGCTACACGGGTGGTGAGACGGCAGCCGCCTCCGGCTGGCTAGCCTTGCCTTTCGCCGCGATCACCGTCGCGGCCATGTCGCCCGACACGTTGCCCACCGTGCGGAAGATGTCGGGCACTGCCTCGACAGCAACCAGGATACCCAGCAATTCGATCGGTACGCCCATCGCCATCGAAATCGGCGCGACGCTGGCCACGAATGAAATCTCGCCCGGCAGACCGACCGACCCGATGCTGATCGCGATGGAGACGAAGCCGCCGATTATGATCGTCATCGGCGTCAGCTCCACGCCGAACACGGCCGCGCAGAAGAACACGACGCCAAGGTTTGCAACCGGGCTCGTCATCCTGAACACGGCCACCGCAAGCGGCAGCACGATGCCCGCCACACGCTCGGGCACGCCCATCGCATCGCGCGACCGCTCCACCATCAGCGGCAACGAGGCCAGCGATGACCGGCTCGATATCGCAACGGCAAGAACCGGCGCAGTCGCGTTGAGGAAACGTCCGATAGGCGCCCTGCCCCACACGATGGCGAACAGGAAGGCTAGCGGCACAATGGCTGCCGTCACCACCGAGACGATGACGAGGTAATGCACGATGGTGCCGACGATATCGATGCCGGCGATCAGGCCAACGCCGAGCGCCAGCGCGAACACGCCGATAGGCGCCACATAGAGCACCCAGCGCACGATCACGATCATGGTGTCGGCGACAGCGCGGAAGAAGCCGATCATCGGCGCGCGTTGCGCCGTGGGCAGCTGCGTCGCCGCAAAGCCGAAGAACATCGCGAACACGACCAGCGGAAGGATCGCACCCTCCGCCGCCGCCGCAACCGCGTTGCCCGGAGCAAGGGCCGCCAGCCATTCGCCCAATGTGGGCGGAGAGGCGGCTTGCACCTCCTGCCCGCCTGCATCAGCAATGAGGCTCGCCGCCGCGGTCTGGTCGACCGGCCACAGCGACAGTCCGAGCGGAAAGACGATGCAGGCAAACGTCGTGGCCGAGACCAGCAGCACGCCGAACACGAAGAGCGAGCGGGCCGCCAAGCGCCCGCTGGAAGCTGCATCCGCGACCGACGCCACGCCCGACACGAGCAGGCAAAACACAAGCGGGACGACGGTCATCCGCAGCAGGTTGAGCCAAAGGTCGCCCACATGCCCGACCTGCACGGTGAACTCGACCAGCGACGCATTGCCGGAGCCGCCCACCATCGCGCCGATGGCGATGCCAGCCGCCAGCGCCAGCAGCGTAATGATGCTGAGCCACTTGATCATCGATGGATGCTCCCGCCTGATCCCGCTCGGACGCTACAGGCTCAGCGGATAATGGGAAGCACGATATAGCTCGGCTGCGACTTCGTGTGCCTCACCTGGTTGGTCGCGACCACGCCATCCTTCTCGAACTCGTTGCGGCCGCCCGTGTTGAGGTTGCGCGCATACTTCGGGAAGGAGGACGAGGTGATCTCGACGCGGATGCGATGGCCCGGAAGGAAGGTGTTGGCCGTGGTCATCGGCGTGAAGTCGAGCTTGTAGGTCTTGCCCTTCTCCATGAAGACCTCGCGGTCATAGCCTTCGCGGAAGCGGGCGCGCAGGATGGTGTCGTCAATGATGTACGCCGTCCCGTCCGGCGCGACATCGACCAGCTTGACCGCAAAGTCCGTGTCCTTTGCGTCCGACGAGACGTGCAGGATGGCGTCGACAAAGCCTGCGATCGCTACAGGCGCCGTTAGCGGATCGGACGTGTAGACCAGCACGTCGTGGCGCACCTCGACAGGACGCTGGTCGAAAGCGCCGGGAACCACCACGCCGCCATTGCAGCAGTCGCCGCCGCCGATGGTCTGCACCGGCGTCTTTGGGTCATAGACAAACGTGTCCGCCGGCTCGTTCCCCGATGGCGCCGTGAAGGACAGCTTCCCATCGCCGAACATGGAGTTCGCCTTGCCGCCCGAGCGCAGGTAGAGCTTCACCTCTTCGGCCTGTTTCGGCGGCCACTGGTCGGCCGTGCGCCAGGCGTTGTCGCCCATCTGGAAGTAGCGGATCTTCGGCTTGTCCTGGAATGCATCCGCCTTGGGCTTCAGGAAGCGGTCGAAGAAGTCCCAGACATCGGCCATCACATTGAGCGATGCATCGCCAAGCTCGCGGTCGCCGGATTTGAAATTCGGGCCGAGGGCGCCATAGGCGCAGTGAACGCTGGGGCCGACGATGGCGTACTGGTTGTCGCGCGTCTCCGCATCGACGCCAGCCTTCGTGGCATGATTGTAGAGCGCGAGATTGGGGCCGATGGAGACATCGTACCACGAATTGTACCAGAGCGCGGGCACGCCCCAGCTTTCATTGTCGTGGTAGAGCCCGCCCTTGAACCACTCCGGATTATCCGGCTTGGCGCGCGCGATCAGCTTCTCGTTCGTGCCCGGCGGCTCGCCCAGCGAGCTCAGCATCTCGGCATAAGGCAGGTGCCAGACCTGCTTCGACCAGGTGACAGCAGGCTTCTTCGGATTGAGGTCGCTGTAGGCCGAAAGGTATTGCCGCATCTCCGGTTCGAGGTTTTCCGGAATCTGCGCCCGCATCGGATTGTCGGTGTCGTAGAGCCAGATCGAGAACAGCGTGCGCGGCACGCCGCCGCGATACCAGTTGCCCTGCTCGTGAAACTCGCCAACGCGGCCAATGCCCGCGCCCGACGCCATCGGCACCATCGCGGCGTGTGCCGGGTGATTGGTCGCCGCAAGTTGCAGTTGCCACTCGGCAGTCGACGAACAGCCGAGTGTTCCAACTTTCTTGTTCGACCACGGCTGGTCCGCAATCCACGTCAGCGCGTCGTATCCGTCGCTGCGCGGGTAGCCGAGAATTTCGAACTCGCCTTCGGAGAAATAGCGGCCGCGCTCGTTCTGGTAGATCACGGCATAGCCGCGATCGATGCCTTCCACCGTCTCGCGCAGGGAGCGCCCCGACAGCGTGTTCATGTTGTAGGGCGTGCGGATGAAAATCGTTGGGACCGGACCCGTCACATCCTTCGGCCGATAGATGTCGGTCGACAGGTGCACGCCATCGCGCATCGGCATCAGCGACTTGCGCTCGATCACCGCACGCCTCGCGAGCTCCGCATTGAGCGCTGCGTCCGTCCACTTGGAATAATCCGTGAGGACGCGCTCATCGTCGGACGCCGCCTCCAGCGCAGGCGCAGGCCCTGTCTGCGAAATGGCGGGCAGCCCGAAGGCGACCAGCGCCGCCGCCGCGAGGCCGAAGGCGGCAAGCAATGTGCGTTTCATGATGCGCCCCTTATGCGGCCATTTGCTGACGCCCGGACGCTAGCAGCGCACGCCCGGGAAAGCCAAGCCGCCCTCAACGACGTCAGGCCCGCTCCTGCCCGTCAGCGCGGCGGCGCTCGATATAGGCGCGCAGCACGGCGTTGATCCCTGCGTGCGGATCTTCCTTCCGGCTGGCGAACCAGTCGGCGATCTCAGGATCGAGACGAAGACGGGCCACCTTGCGCCCGCGGGAGGGATAAAGTGGCACGGCCTCCCGCCAGAAGCCCGGGCCGAGGCTTTCGCGCGGCGTGGCCTGCTCCAGCGTGTAGTCCACCATTTTGCGGACCTGCGTACGGGACCGTTGCGCGGTAGATTGCTTCGTCATCCCGATCCGCCTTCCAAGCCTCGACGATCCGGCGGCGCGCGTTGCGCGGCGTCCAGATCACCACCATGAAGAAACCATCGACATGGCCCAGCGCATAGATGCGCCGCTCGCCATGGAACTGCCGCGGGTTCTCTCGCTCGAGCACCGGGCCGTCGAACATCATCGCTGCACGGACGAAATCGACGCCGTTCTGGGCGAGATTACGCTCGCGGCGCGCTTCCTCCCACTCGAACATGACGCCCTCACGCGGCCCTGCAGCCCGGTCCTATTTGGCGGCGCGAGGCTCCGCTGGCAAGCGAAGCTCTGCTTGACCGCCAATCCCATCCCCCCTACTCCGCCGTTCCCACACTCGACCCGCTGGCGGTTCGATCCCGCCACGGCGCCTGGAGACACATGCGATGGCCCGCAAGAAGAAGGGCGAGCCGGTTCACGGCTGGCTGATCCTCGACAAACCCGAAGGCGTGACCTCGACGCAGGCCGTCGGCATCTGCCGCCGCATCTTCAACGCGCAGAAGACGGGCCATGGCGGAACACTGGACCCGCTCGCGTCGGGCATCCTGCCGCTGGCGTTCGGCGAAGCCACCAAGACGGTCGGCTACGTCATGGAGGCGGACAAGGACTACGTCTTCACGATCCGCTGGGGCCAATCGACCACCACGCAGGACCGCGAAGGCGAGACCACCGCCACGTCCGACGTCCGCCCCACCCGCGAGGCCATCGAAGCTCTGCTCCCAACCTTCATCGGCGAGATCGACCAGGTGCCGCCCCAGTTCTCGGCAATCAAGGTGAATGGCGAGCGCGCCTATGACCTTGCCCGCGAGGGCGAGACGGTCGAATTGGCCTCACGTAAGGTAAACCTCTACACCGCCGAGCTGGTGGATTGCCCCTCCGCCGACCTCGCCGTCATCAAGGTCACGTGCGGAAAAGGCTTTTATATCAGAGCTCTGGTTCGGGACATTGCCGCCGCCCTGGGCGCCGAAGGCCATGTCGCCGCCCTGCGCCGGACGCGTGTTGGCGCATTTGCCGAGGACGCGGCAATTCAGCTTTCAAAACTGGACGAGATGAGCGATAAGGCCGCGCTGGACAAAACCCTTGTCCCCCTCGAGACCGCGCTGGACGACATCCCGGCGCTGGCCATCAGCGGGGAAGAGGCGTCCAGGCTCAGGCAGGGCCGAGAAATCGTACTTCTGCCCCATCAGGTCGAGGCGTTTCGGGAGATGCGCCGTCCTCGTCAAGTGAACGGGGAGGATGCGTCCCGCATTTGTCTGGCCACTGAAAAGGTGGGGGAAGAACAACTCGGCGTCGCTCTGGGTGAAGTCCGGGCCGGCAGGTTCCTGCCGGTTCGCGTGTTCAACCAATAATCAGCCGGCGCGCCGGCTAGAATTCAGGAGCAACCCGATGTCGATCACGCCGGAGGCGAAAGCCTCCCTGATCAAGAAGCATGCCCGCACCGAAGGTGATACGGGCTCCCCCGAAGTGCAGGTCGCGATCCTTACGCACCGGATCACGTACCTCACCGACCACTTCAAGACCCACAAGAAAGACAATCACTCGCGCCGCGGCCTTCTCAAGATGGTCTCGCAGCGCCGGCGACTGCTCGACTATCTGAAGTCGAGGGACGAGGCCCGCTACCAGGCCATCATCAAGGAGCTGGAGCTCCGCCGCTAGCGCGGGGCCCAAAATACCCGCCGGCCCACCGGGGCCGGCGGTTTTCGTATGGAAAGAGACAATCGAGATGTTTGACATCAAACGCGTTACGATCGACTGGGCGGGCCGTCCGCTCACGCTGGAAACTGGACGCATCGCGCGCCAGGCTGACGGCGCTGTGCTGGCGACCTATGGCGAGACAAGCGTTCTTGCCGCCGTCGTTTATGCGCGCAAAGCCAAAGAGGGCCAGGACTTCTTCCCCCTCACCGTGAACTACCAGGAGCGCTATTACGCTGCCGGCCGCATTCCCGGCGGCTTCTTCAAGCGCGAAGGCCGTCCCACCGAGAAGGACACGCTGACCTCCCGCCTCATCGACCGCCCGATCCGCCCGCTGTTCGCTGAAGGCTTCAAGAACGAAGTCCAGGTCACGGTCACCGTGCTGTCCTACGACCAGGAAAACGATCCGGATATCGTCGGCATGGTTGCGGCGTCCGCCGCCCTCGTCATCTCCGGCGCGCCGTTCGCTGGCCCGATCGCGGCTGCCCGCGTCGGCTACAAGGACGGCCAGTACATCATCAACCCGACGGCCGAGCAGATGGAAGGCTTCCAGCTCGACCTCGTCGTCGCCGGCACCACCGAAGGCGTGATGATGGTTGAATCCGAAGCCAAGGAACTGTCGGAAGACGTCATGCTCGGCGCCGTGAAAGCCGGCCACGAGAGCTTCCAGGCTGTCATCGAGGCGATCATCCAGCTCGCCGAGAAAGCCGCCAAGGACCCGTTCGAATTCGAAAGCCCGGATCACTCCGCGCTTCTGAAGTCGATCCAGGACATCGCCGGCGCCGACCTCTCGGCCGCCTACAAGATCAAGGACAAGGGCGAACGCCACGACGCGGTGAACGCTGCGCGCGAGAAGGCCAAGGCCGTCCTCGTGAAGTCCGAAGCCAACCCGACGGGCGCTGATCCGCTGGTGTTCAAGGAACAGTTCAAGGAAGCCGAAGCGAAGGTCGTTCGCGGAGACATCATCCGCACCGGCACGCGCATCGACGGCCGCAAGACCACCGACATTCGCGCCATCGAATCCTTCGTCTCCGTCCTGCCGCGCACGCACGGCTCGGCGCTGTTCACCCGCGGCGAAACGCAGGCTCTCTGCGTCGCCACGCTCGGCACAGCTGAAGACGAGCAGTACATCGACGGCCTCGAAGGCACCAAGAAGGAGAAGTTCCTCCTTCACTACAACTTCCCTCCCTACTCGGTCGGTGAAACCGGTCGTGGTGGCTCCCCGGGCCGCCGCGAAATCGGTCACGGCAAGCTGGCCTGGCGCGCGGTGAAAGCCGTCCTGCCGAAGCCGGAAGACTTCCCCTACACGCTGCGCATCGTGTCCGAGATCACGGAGTCGAACGGCTCCTCCTCGATGGCCACGGTCTGCGGCTCGTCGCTCGCCATGATGGACGCCGGCGTTCCGATCACCCGTCCGGTGTCGGGCATCGCCATGGGCCTCATCAAGGACGCGGAAGGCATCGCCATCCTGTCCGACATCCTGGGTGATGAAGATCACCTCGGCGACATGGACTTCAAGGTTGCCGGCACCGAAGTGGGCGTCACCTCGCTGCAGATGGACCTGAAGATCGACTCGGTCACGTTCGACATCATGAAGACTGCCCTCGCCCAGGCGAATGGCGGCCGTCTGCATATCCTCAACGAGATGAACAAGGCGATGACTGGCGCACGCCACGAAGTCTCCGAGAACGCTCCGAAGATGATCTCGATGAAGATCCCGGTCGACAAGATCCGTGACGTCATCGGCACGGGCGGCAAGGTCATCCGCGAGATCGTCGAAAAGACAGGCGCGAAGATCAACGTCGAGGACGACGGCACGGTGAAGATCGCCGCCGTCGAGAAGGCGAGCCTGGATGCCGCGCAGAAATGGATCATCGGCCTCACCGCCGAGCCGGAAATCGGCATGATCTACGAAGGCAAGGTCGTGAAGGTGATGGAGTTCGGCGCGTTCGTGAACTTCTTCGGCGCGAAGGACGGCCTCGTGCACGTCTCGCAACTCGCCGCTGAACGTGTCGAGTCGCCCTCGGCCATCGTCAAGGAAGGCGACATCGTGAAGGTGAAGCTCCTTGGCTTCGATGACCGGGGTAAAGTGCGCCTCTCGATGAAAGCCGTGAACCAGGAAACCGGCGAAGCCATCGAAGGCGTCACCGATGATGGTCCGTCCGGCGATCGGCCGCCGCGCGGCGATCGTCCGCGTCGCGATGGTGATCGTGGCGGTCGCGGCGGTGGCCGTGGCGGCGACCGCGGCCCGCGCCGCGAACGCACCGATGGACCGAAGGAAGACGCGGAATAACCTCCGCCCTTCTCTAGACCAAACACAGCGGCCGCTCCCGAATGGGGGCGGCCGTTTGCTTTTGTCACTGGCGCGCGGCTAGCATGAGGCCGCGCCGGGAATTTTCTGCATGCAAGCTGTCTATCTCATCATTGCGGTCCTGATGCTCTTCGCCGTCTGGCGCATGTTCCGGACACGGCATGGCGAGTTCAGCGACAAGCCCGATCCCAATTTTGATCCGGCCGAGGGCCAGCCAGAAGCGCGTGAGGCGCTCGCTCTCCTCGGGCAGCAGGACTGGGCGGGACTGACGCGCCTCTACGGCCGCATCTCGCCCAGCGACCGCTACCACCTGATCGAAAGCCTCGCCGAACTGCATCGGACACCGCCACCTGAAGCGCCGGGAGACGCAGACAGCGTCATCCTGACGATCATCGGCGGCATGCTCGTCTTCCATGGCGCCTCAACGCGCGGATCGGGCCCTGCAACATCGGTCCTGAAGGCGAACGCGCCGCGGATGATGGAAAACCTGAAGACGGCGGCCGGGATGCTGAAGGAAGCTGCGGCGCGCAATACGGGCGACAGCACGACGCTCAGCCTGTTGATGCGGCTGGAACTCATCACCACGCGCGACCAGGCTCAGATCAACAACCTTGTCGGCCGCATCCAGGCGACGGGTGAAAACAATATCTATGCGGCCGCCAATCACCTGCTGGCCAACACGTCCAAATGGGGCGGCTCGGCCGACAGGATGTGGCGCGTCGCAAACGAATGGGCGAGCCAGCCGCCCAACGCCGCATGGCTCGCCATCCCTGCCCGCGCTCACGCTGAAGAATGGTGTTTTGCGATGGTGCTGTCGCCGCCGGCCGCGCCCGAGCGCAGCGCGATGATCGACCTGATGCAGGACGAAGGCTTCAAGCGCCACCTTGCGCGGCTGGACGACCTGTTCTGGGCAGCGCTCGATCGCGAGCCCCTGGCCGGCGCCGAGGCGTCGTTCGCGCACAACCACTTCGCGTTCCTGATGCACCAGTTCCGGATCGAAGATCGGGCAAAGCCGCATCTCGAACGGATCGGCGCCTACATCGCGCGCAATCCGTGGGCCCTGATGCCCACCGTCTCGCCCGAGCCCAGCCGCCTGCTGGCTGACCTGCGCAAGCAGTACGGGCTGCCACCGCTGAAGTGATCAGGACGAATGCTTGCCCGTCAGATTGACCGGGAAGCGAACCTCGACCCCGACGCCATTCTCGCGCGTCACCTTCACCTGGCCGCCAAGCTGCTGGGCGAGCCCCGAGATCAGCCGCGTGCCAAGGCCCATGCCACCGGCAGGCGTCTCAGACATGCCAACGCCAGTGTCGGTCACGATCAGCACCGCCTCATTCCCTTCCAGCGGCCGCTCCAGCGCGATCTCGACCTTGCCGGGCCGGCCATCCGGGAAGCCATGCTTGAACGCGTTGGAGACAATCTCGTTAAGTACGAGCCCCAGCGGCAGCGCCTGATCCGGCGTCAGCTGCAGCGGCGCCAACTTCCACGTCAGCACAACGCCCGGCGGCGCCGAATCCCGCAGTCCGGCGAGAACGCGCGCAAGATACGCCTCTGCATCGAGCACGCCGAACTGGTCGCTCTCGTAGATATGCTGGTGCACCGCGCTCATCGCCGCGATGCGCCGTGTGAGGTCTTCCTTCATCGCAGCCGGCGCCTGCTGCAGACGGATCAGCGACATCACCTGCTGGAGGTTATTCTTCACCCGGTGGTGGATTTCCTGGAACAGCACGCGGTTCTGCCCAAGCGCCACTTCCAGCTCGCGCCGATTGCGCTCATGCCGGAGCAGCAGCAGGATCACCCAGCCGCACAACACCACCAGCGCAAGGAACACCGGCGCCGCGACCAGCGCCGTGTAGCCGACCCGCTCCCAGAACGCCTCCTCGGTCGAGTTCAGCGACATGCTGGCCGTCACGATAATCCCGAGATCCTTGAGCTCCGAATAGCCCACGCGCCGCGACAGCTTGTCGAACGGCGAGCTCTCAGCGGTGAACGCCCCGCTTGGCGCGGTCTTCAGGTAGGTGAACAGCGGCTGGTCCGACAGGTTGATCCCTTCGGGCGGCACCGGAAACCGCGTCACCAGCCAGCCATCGGAACGGATGATCGCCACGGTCGACCCCGCGCCCAGGTTCAGTTCGTCCCACACGCCCGACAGCACGTCAGCGGCCATATACGTCGCAACAACACCCGCGAACTTGCCATCCCGTTCGATCCGGCGCGCGATGCCGAAGAAACGCAGCGTGGTGGCGTTGCCCAGCATCCCCGTGATGACCCACGGCTTGCCCGCCTTCAGCGCGTTGAACTCCTCGTCGGTCGAGATGCTCTGGCCACGCCCCCCGCCCCGCTGGATGCTGCGCCCGTCGGCGTCGTAGACGGCAGTCAACGTATTCTCGATGGCGCCCTGCTGCGGGGTAAAGCGCGCCGGATCGGGACCCAGCTGCGCATCGTACATGCGCAGCCGCTCCAGCGTCGATTCCACCGTCAGGCGCACATTCGCGCCCACGATCCGCACCGCCGAGGTGACCCGGTCATTCGCCGCGCTGTTGACGTCGCGCTCCGACAGCCAGATCAGCAGGATTGCGAAGAGCGGGACAAGAATCGGAATGAGAAAGATGAGGCCGATGGCTGCGCGCACGCCGCCCGGCCGTCCGACCTGAGTGAATCCGCCGAATCCCACCACGTCTCCCGGAGGCCGCCGCAGCCTCGCTTGTCCACGTCACAATCTAGATCGTCCTAGGCCCCGGCAAGGCCGCGCGCATCAGCATAAAGCAGAATCAACCGAACGTGCTTGACCGTCCCGGCCCCGATGCTACCCCGACCAGTACAGCCCGTCCCGGCGCGCAAGGACTTTGAGGGTTAACTTGGGTTCGGACGCCGACGCCGCGAAAACCCCGAGCGACCCCAGCCTTCGCCTGCTGACCCGCGTTGCCGATTTCGTCGAACCCCTCACCCGCTTCGATCGCGGCCATCTCGTGCTTGAGGCCAGCCAGTATCGCGCGATCGAGGTCGCCGCCCGGCAAACCTTTCGTGTCGAGCTCGATTTCCGGCGCACGGAAGGAAACGGCACGCTTCCCGGCGGCGTCGTGTCGACCGCGGACGCCCGCGCCATGGCCGCCGAGGCCGACGCTCAACTGGCCGCCGCCCGCACGGGCGCCCCGGGCAGGCTCGCCGACTGGGCCAGCCGCCACGGCGAAGATCCACGCCTTCGCCCCGCCGTTTCCGACTGCTTTGCCCCACCGCCGGTCATCGGCTTTGTCGAAGCCTGCGCGGCCTGCCGGGGCCGCGGCAAGATCGACTGCAAGACCTGCAGCGCCGCGGGCACGGTCGAATGTCCCACATGCGCGGGCAGCGGTTCGCGCCCCTGCTCGGCGTGCAAGGAAACCGGAACGGAACGCTGCAGCCGCTGCCTTGGTCAGGGCTATGAAATCGTGCACCGCCAGGAAACGGTCTGGGATGCGGCGACCAATACCGGACGCGCACAGAACGTTCCCGAACGGCGCACCTGCGGCGGATGCGGCGGCACGGGCAAAGTCCCCTGCGCGCGATGCGGCGGCGCCCGCCGGGAGACATGTTCGCGATGCGCCGGCCAGCGAACGATCATCTGCGACACCTGCAGGGGCGCCGGCGCGCTGGGGTGCGAGGCGTGCGGAAAAACCGGCAAGCACCACTTCACCAGCCAGCTCACCTGCACGATCACCGAGACGTTCGAATCCTCCCCGCGTTCTGGCGAGCCAGATGTCGCTGCGGTGCTGAAGGCGCTTCCTGCGATTGAACCGGTGCTGGATTACGCCGAGGCGCACCGCACCACGGCTGAGACTGACGCCTCAACCTTCCGGCGCGAAACAGTGGCCACCATTCCCGTGACGTCGATCATCGTCGCCGTGGGATCACGACGCACCAGCGTGCACGGCTTTGGCGCACAGCAGGATATCCGCGACTACGCCAACATTGCGGGCATGCTGCTATCCGACGATCTCGATGCGCTCGAGACGGCGCTTCCGGAAACGAAGCTGGCGCCGCCACGAACAACACCGCGAATGGATGCAGCACTGGCGAGCGCACTTGCGTCAGAGGCGAATGTCGCCATCGCAGAGAACCCGGGGCCGAAGGGCCTCGCTGTCGTACTGAATGACTTTCGCGGCCTGCTGACCGAAGAGCATGTGCGGCGAACATCCGCCGCCATGGCCAAGGCGATCCGCCGCGCCTACTGGGCGGCTATGGTGCGCGGCCCCATCGCGGTTCTCGCACTTCCTTTGCTTGAGTTTCCGGTCGAACTGATGCTCCGCAAGCTCGATGCTTCTGCTCGGTTCTCTGCGATGCTTGGCGTCATGCTCCTAGCGTTCGGCGGCGCCATTGGCGCGCACATGCTGGTGACCCGGAAGCTGGAGCGGACGCTCGCGCCCGGCGGCGCGCCGCGTCTCAGCCGGATGCTGTCGCGACAGGGTCACCTGCGAAACTGGCTGCTGGGCGCCGGCACATTCGTGGTGCTCGCCACACTGGCCGTGGCAGGGCTCGCCAACCTGATCACACCCGCGACACCCTGAACCCTGCTCCCAAACGCAAACCGGGCGGAAGCTTGCGCCCCGCCCGGCTGGCATTGAGAGGTCGGTCAGGTATCCGCCGCAAGGCGGCCGTAACGGTCGTCAGCGCGCAGCAAGAATGCGGGACGAGTCGATGCGGCGGCCAGTGCGGTCGAAATGGATGGCGGCGACGTCCGTGCGGCCGAGTTTCTGCACGAAGGCGTCGACGGCTTGCGCGATGCAGGCGTCTTCCAGATTGCGCACGCCCACGGGGCGGACGCCCGGCGTCGCACAGGCGCGGCGCGCCTCACGCAGGAAAGCGCCGTAGTTCTGCTCTGCGGATTTGGTGCGGTCGTAGTCGAAAGAGATCGTGAACGTTCCCTGGTCCGGACCAGCCGACGCCGGCGAGGCAAACTGCCCCGATGCGGCGACAGCGGCGCAGCCAAGCACGGCGGCGAAGGCAAGTCGTTTGATGGCGATCATTGGGGAGGTATCCGCGTTGTTCGCAGCTCTTGGCGGCTGCGCGTGTCGTGTGGCCTGACTCGATGACAGGCATCTGACGGCGACAATGCGGTTGGATGAAACTATCGCGGCGGAATTGCGCGGATCAGGGCGTAGACGGCGCCATACCTGCGATCCACTCCCGGATCAGCGCCAGCCCTTCCCGGTCCACGACGGTACGGCCAAGTTCAGGCATCAGCACGCCGGGTTCGACCGACTGCAACCGGCTGACGAGAATCGACTCGTCGGGTTTGCCCGGCTCGATGACGAACAGATCATCGCCCGAACCCCGCCCCGCAGCCGTTGGCCGTTTGTGAACGCCCCAGCCAGTCGGATTGGTCTCGTTCCAGGCGAGGAACAAGCCGGAGTTCGAAGCGCCGCCGCCAGCGCGATGGCAATGCGCGCAGTTGATGTCGAGCCAGGCGCGCGCGCGTTCCGCGATGGCCGTGTCGCCAAACGCAGCAGGCGCAGCCGGCGCCGCGTCGGGCGCACCGGAAAGAATCCCCCGCGCCGTCCAGTCCGCGAGTTGGTTGGGGCCGTGCGGGCCGTCGTGATTGAGGCTGCGCGCGGACGGGCCGATCGGCGTGAACTCGCCGTCCTTCGAATGGCAAAGCTTGCACTGGTTTCGGTTCGGCACCGCATAGTCGATCGACAGGGCCTCGCCGTCCGGCGCAATCGTCTCGATCACGTGGCGGCCGCCCACTGGTGCGTAGACCGCCTCGGTCTGCTCGGCGTTCCAGATGTAGGGCCAGGCGGTCCAGCCGGCTTCCTTGCGGATCAGCAGGCGGGTCTCGATGTAGCGCTCGCCCTCCTCCGGCTTTCGCATGTCCGGCGCGAAGGCGAACGTCTTGATCAGGACAGAGCCCACCGGAAAGTCGAACACATCGTCGGCGCTATAGGCTGCCTGCTTGCCGCCCGGCACATAGACCGCGCGATACTTCGAGGCGTAGTCGCTGAACAACGGATTGACGAGGTCGTACGCCACCACACCTTCAGCAAGCTCGCGCCCGCCTGCATCCGCGAAGAAGCCGTAGTCAGACAGCTTCGGCGCAGGATCGTCCGCCAGGATGACGCTGTCGCGCACGCCAGCAGGCTGGCTGCACGCGGCAAGCGTCAGCGCCATGAACGCTGCCAGCCAACCGCCAGGCCGCCAGCCTTTGTTCGTACGTATTGAGACGCCCGCTTTCATGCGGTCACCCTAGCAGACAACCTCGACGTTCTGGAACGCGGTGCAGCGTCTCAGCCAGCGGCCGCGCTGGCTGCGGGCTTGTCATGCTCCAGCACCACAGCAGCCGGCTCCTCAATCTGTGCGTCGGGCTGACGCGTCATCGACGGATTGGCCTTCGTCAGGTCCGGCGGCGTCGTGCCAAGGCCGAGGCTGATGAACCCGACTTCCGGCTTCTCGCGGACGACGATGCGAACGTCCTCCGTCTTGCCGCCATAGCCGGTGACGCCATCCCAGACGATGGCCGGGAGGCTGCCGCCAAGGGCCGGAGCCAGCGGCGAAAGCCGGCCCTGCGGATCGTTGCCTCCGGCGCCATAGGTGTTGTCGCGGATCACGAAGTCGCGCGGCAACGGGTTGTAGTTCGCGTCGTCGAAGGACTCGGAATAGGCGACCACCATCACATGCGCCGTCTTGTTCTTGTCGAACGTGTTGCCGAACACGTGGACATTGCGGTTCGCCATCAGCAGCACGCCCGTTCCCGTCGGCACGCCGGCGACAATGTTGCCCGGAGGCGCGAAGTTCTGCGTGTCGTTCTCGACGATCTGGTTATTGAAGATGCGCGTCGAGTGGCCGCCCATGATCTTCAGGTTGGGCAGGTCGAACACCAGGATGCCGCCGGCATTCTTGGTGGCGACGTTGTCGTGAACGTCAGCGTTCATCGAGTTCTCGATCTCGATGCCGGCGACGTTGTACTCGGCGCGGCTGTTGCGCACGATGATGTTCTTCGATTGGCCGACATAGATGCCCGCGTCGGACGCACCCGAAACGGTCACGCCGTCGACCAGCACGTTCTCGGATTCGACCGGATAGACCCCATAGGCCCCGTTGGTCGGAAGTGGACCCCCAGTCCAGATCACCTTCAGGTCCTTGTAGGTGATATTGTCGGCACCCTTGGATTTGATGCCGTCACCCTTGGTGTCCTGCATCGTGAAACCGGTCAGCGTGACGCCGTCCGAAGTCACCAGCAGGCCCTCGCCCGCGCCCTTCTGTTCCTTGAAGGAGATGATGGTCTTGTCGATGCCCGCGCCGCGGAAGGTTACATTGTCGACATCGAGCGAGAGGCCCTCGGTGAAGTTGAACGTGCCCTCGGCCAGCTCGATCACATCGCCCGCCTTGGCGTCCTGCAGGCGCGTCTGCAACTGGGTGTAGGCCTCAGCTCCAGGCGCAATTGGCGCCGGTTTTCCGGGGTCGCAGGCCGCTGCAAGCGCCAGAACTGAAACAGCCGCGATGAGTGCGCGCATGGGATCCTCCCGAGAACCATTGTTTGGCAGGGACTCTCTGTGGTGTGCTGGCAGTGTCAAGTTGCCCGAACGTCATCCCGAAAAGGTCGCGGCCGCCTCCTGGGGGAAGAAGCGGCCGCGGGGTGGGACCCGCCCAATCGCTGAGCCGGTCTCGGGGGACTTGTGAACCCGCTACTGGGTGAGGGCCCAGAGCACGAGGCCGGTGGCGGCCGCGATCAGCAGGATCTCGCCCGTGTCGTTGTCACGGTAGTAGTGATGGCCGTGACGGGGCGGCGGCAAGCGATAGCGGTTGTAGTCCTGGATAACCACGAAGCTGTTGTGCTGCGGGCGGTACGAGAAGTAGTCGCCCCGGCTCCAGTAGTGGTGGTTGCCACGATCGTCGCGCCAGCCGCGGCGATCATCGCGACGGCGATCATCCCGGTGGCCATCGCGGTATCCGTCGCGATAGTCGCGGTCGTTCCAGTCGCGATCGCGACCGCGATCATGATCACGGCCGTGGCCACGGCCACGCTGGTCGGCAAAGGCGGGCGCAACCGCAGTGACTGCAATCAGGCCAGCCATCAGAGAAGAAGCAATGAGACGCATGGAGCACTCCTTTCAGTCTCGAGGGTCCATAAGAACGCTTGGCGCATGAACAGACGTAGACTCGTTTGTTCATATACGACGCCGGAAAGCCGTTCATCTTAAACGACTTTGGATTCAGTGTCGTAGCGTGGAACTTGGATGAGATTTTCTGCAGTTGCCGCACACGCGAAGCGCGGAGGCGCGTTCAGGAACCACCCCCCAGGGCCCGATCAGGCCGCCGTGCGGTTCTCGCAGACCGTTGCGGCGGACTCGATCCAGGCTTTCACGCGCTCACGCGCCGGTAGCTTGCCATCGCGCAGAAGCCGCTCGCCCTCGTTCGATGTCGCGAAAAGCTCGATGGCATCCATCAGCGAGTCGAGATCGGTTCCCGCGAGATCATCGACGCTGTAGATGCCGGCACCGACGAGGATCTGCGCATTCGTGCCGTTAAGATCGGGAACCGAGCAGGCCAGCAGGGCCTGAGCCTGCCAGTCCTTGATCACGCCGGCATTGATGTGGCTGGCCTTGATGCGCTGGGCGGCGTCTTCGGGCGTGAGCGACAGGAGATCGCCCACGGTGTTGACGCCGATGATGCTGAGCCGGCTGGCCGTCTTGGGGCCGATGGATGGCGCATCCACGATGGCGGCCTCGCGCGACAGGCGGACTCGCGGCCCGGCGGGCGCGTCCACCGGAGCGGCGGGTTTTGCCGGGGCCACGGTCTTCGGCTCAGGGGTTTCGCCGGCTTTGGCGACCTTCGTAGGCTTCGCCACTTTCGCGGGCTTCTCGATCTTGGCAGGCTTTTCAGCCTTCACCGCTTTGACCTTGCCCACGGCGCGCGGCTCGGCGCCCTGCCCGGTCTTCGTGCCGGTCTCGCGCGGCCACTGGCAGTCCAGCGTCGACAGCGACACCTTGAGGACTTCCTCGGCGAACAGCTTGCGGACGATCTTGTCATCATCGCCAAGTGTCTCGCGAACCTTGCCCGTCTTGCGGAATTCTTGGTGCTGTTCGGCGATCAGGTCCATTTCGGCGACAGCAGCGACGCGCTTGGAAATCGCGCGCACGGGCGTGTTGGCGACGATGCCGATGGTGTCGAGCACGAGGCTCACCTGCGGCGCTTCGGCTTTCGATTCAGCAATCGCGCGGTCGAGAATGCGTGACAACATGACGGACGCGTACCCCAGCAGGGCCGCCACCACGTCCTTGATTTCCTGGTCGAGACCTTCGACCGGGCGCTTCACGCCGACTTCGAAATCATAATGATCGATCAGCGTCTCGTAGTGCTTGTTGGAGATTAGCGCGCCCGACTTCACCATGCGCTCGAGCCAGTCGTCGCCCTCCAGCATGGGCACGTCGGGGAAACCCATCTCTTCCGTCAGGAGCTGCAGCAGTTCCGGGAAGGCCTTGGACAGCGACCACTCGACCGCGCGATGGATCGTGCCTTCTTCTTCCGTCTGGTGCGTATGGAAGGGCTGCACAGGATCGACCACATAGTGGCTCATCACGCCTGCGCAGTATGCGGCGTGCTTCCAGTCCTGCTGTTCGAGCGCGCGCACCGTTCGGCGATACCATTCGCGCGCAGCCTGCGGAGCGCCACCCCAATCGCCATCGCGCACGTGGAGCACGTGGTTCTTGAAATCCTTGAACACTTCGTCGGGCGCCTTCGCGCCTTCCAGATAGGCATCGCGATTCTTGAGGAAGACGTTGCGCCAGCCTTCGGCGTTGTCGTCCTTCAGGTGATCGAGCGCCAGCACGGCCAGCCGGTGATGGTTGCTGCGGCAGACCGAATCCAGAACCAGCCGGTAGCAGACCGACATAGCGCTCTCCATGCGAAGTGTGCGGGAGAGTCGAGGTTATTTGGGTTAGCGGGAGGTTAAGGCCCGCCATTCGACCTTGAGACTGGCCGCTTTTCTATCGGCCAAAGAGCGGAATGTTCGCCGCCTTCATTTCCTCGGCGTCGATCCCGCCATCGCCATCCTTGTCGAGTTCGGCAAAACGCGGCTTCAGCAGCGGCGTGAAGCGTCCACGGATTTCGGCAACCTGGATCCTGTCGTCCAGACTGTCGTCCAGCATGCCCATGACGCGCATTGCGCGCATCTGCTTGGTGGCGTCGGCCTCCTGCCCCACTCGCTCGTCGGTCCATTCATAGTAGATCGACGTGTAGTGCATTTCCTCCCACGACTGGTCGCCCCAAATGACCTTCTCGTCCGGCGCGGGGTTGGACGCGTTGCGCACCGAGTTGTCGTAGAAATACGTTGCCACCAGCTTCGCGCCGGCGGGCACGACAATCGGCTCGACGAAATCGTAGGTGCGCTGCCAGTTGAAATCATAGCGCGGCAGGTTGATCAGCTCCTGCTTCGTGCCATCGGGCAGGATCATGTCCAGACGCCCGGCCTGCCCGCGATAGTGCGTATGCAGGAAGACGGAGTATAGCTTCGCCTCCTTCGGGAAGGTGAGGTAGGCGATTTCCTTGTGCTTGTCGGTGTTGGGCGGCAGCTCGATGAAATTGTCCGCGATCACCGTGTGCCGCATGATGCGCTCGGGCATCTCGCCTTCCGGATAGAAGTAGAGCGCCATCTTCGAACTATCGACGGCTTCCTTGCCATAGGGCGTGTAGTGCATCTGGAAGCCCATGTGCCCGCCGGGCGGCAGGAAGATGCCCATGCCTTGCGGCACCTGGAAGGATTCCCCGCCCACAGCGTACTCACCATAGTTGGCTTCCCACTGGCTCGCCGAAGCAGGGCCAGCGAGCGGCACGCCGGGGATATAGCCCGCGAGAATATGGTGCACGCCGCGACGATCGCCCGGCATCAGCGTCGCCGCCTTGACCCACCTGCCTTCCGCCAGCGGGTTGGCCGCCGTGGGATACTGATACTGGATCTCGCCTGAAGGCGGCAGCGCGAAGGAGGGAATGTCCATCACCAGATCCGGCTTGCCCAGCGGCCATTCCGGCGCCGTGTGCTTCACCGCCGCCAGCGGATCTGCGCCCTCGCCGCGCGGCGCGCCCGCCTCAATCCAGTGGACCAGCATGCGCACCTGATCACCCGTCAGGCTGGCGTCATGCTTGAACTTGCCGATCAGCGGATCGGGATGCCAGGGCGGCATAGTGTCGGTGCGCAAGGACTCCCGGATCATCGGGGCGAACTGCTTCACGATGGCGTACTCGCTCATCGCAAAGGGGCCTATGCCGCCTTCCTGATGGCAGGTCACGCACTTTGCTTCGAGCACCGGCGCGATGTCTTTCGCGTAAGAAATCCTTGCATGCTGCGCGCGCTGTCCGCGCTGTGGGAATGCGATGGACGTGCCGCTTCCGGCGACATCAGCGTTCGCGACAGGGCGCCCAGCTTCGATATCGGCAAGCGCCGCCGCCAGCGGTTCACCAGCCGGCCCATGATAGAGGACCCTGAGCATGCGCGGCTCGAGCACGAACACTTCGCCAGCATAGGTGACGCCCAACTGCTCGCCTGCAAGCTGGAGATCATCGTCCATGACGGGGATGGTATAGCCCTGCGCTGCGGCTTCGGCTGCGATCTCGGGACGCGTATCGGCAATGCTGGAATTCAGCATCAGGAATTCGACGTCGGCATGCTGCTGGTGCAACGCCTCAAGCGACTTCGCCGCCACGCGTGAGTCGGCATCGCCATTCACCTGCGTCATCAACACGATGGCCTTCACGTCCGTGAGACGGCGAAGGCTCTGCGCAAAGCCAGTGTGATCGACCAGCCGGAAATCATCGACGCGCGTAGGGATCTCGACCGAAACCGGTTCGCGCTCTGCCGCCGCCTGATCCGCCAGGATGAAGGCTGAAGACGCAACCAGTGCGAGCGCCGCCGCCGCCAGTAAACCAGCCCGCATCTCATTCTCCTGCGTACCCTGCAGCATCAGAAACACGGATTACACTTGCTGCGCAACGCGCACGCGGCCATCGACTGAAATGTGAACGACAGCCTCACCTAGCGTCACATGCCGGTTCGATCCCCATCACTGGCGACACATCCCAAGCCGGGCTAGCGTCGAGGCATCGGGAGACGAATTCATGCGCAACTTCATGCGGTTTGCGTCAGGCGCTGGCCTTGCCGTGTTCGTGCTGACCGGATGCGCGACCCCACCCGAGCCCGCTGATCCCGGCCCATTCAGCTATGACGATCAGGCGCTCGCCGTGAAAACGATGTTCGCCGCCCAGCAGGACGGCGCCATCGCGCAGTCTTTCGTCGGACTGCGCGCCAAGGATGGCGTGCAGTCCGGCCTGTTTCCCATCCGCGCCAGCGGGGTCTCCACCGAGCCGATGCGAACGGCCGCCGAAACGTTTCTTGTGACGCTGACGACGGCGCAGAAGCTGCGTACCCAGTTCGGGATTCGCGACAGCGAATGGCGCCGCTGGTTCAACATCGACAACGGCATTTATACGCGCCAGGGAATCAGCCTGAAGGAGATGACGCCGGACCAGCGAGCGGCTGCATTTGGCCTGATGCGCGCTTCGCTGAGCGCGCGCGGATTCGAATTGACCGAGTCCATCCGCAAGACGGACCAGACGCTGAAGGAGCTGAACGACAACGCGGAGTGGCTGGACGAGGAGCTCTACTATTTCACCATGATGGGCGCCCCCTCGCCGACCGAGCCCTGGGGCTGGCAGCTCGATGGCCATCACCTGGTCATCAACTACTTCGTCCTCGGCGATCAGGTCGTGATGACGCCGACCTTCCTCGGCGCCGAGCCTGCGATTGCGAAGACCGGAAAGTATGCCGGCAACTCCGTGCTGCAGGAGGAGCAGGATCGGGGCCTCGCGCTGATGACATCGCTCGACGCAGGCCAGCGGGCATTCGCAACGCTCGATGCCCGCAAGCCCGGCGACAACATGAAGGCTGCCGCCAATCACGATAATCTGGTGCTCGATTATGCGGGCGTGCCAGCCAACACATTCTCGCAGGCGCAGAAGGACGACCTTCTCGCCCTCATCGCGCTCTACGTGAACAATATGGACGAGGGCCACGCGAAGATCCGCACGGAAGAAGTCGCCGCCCAGATCGAGAACACATGGTTCGCGTGGGTCGGCCCCGTCTCCCCCGATGCCGTGTTCTACTACCGCATCCACAGTCCGGTGGTCCTGATCGAATTCGATCACCAGCGGCCGATTGGAACCCAGATGATCAACGAGCCGGGGAAGCCGACGCGCGACCATATCCACATCATCATCCGCACACCGAACGGGAACGACTACGGCAAGGACCTACTGGGGCAGCACCTAAAGGATCATCCTCACTAGCGTCAGCCCGAACGAACTCGCTGCAACTGCAACTGATAAATTAGCAGCGCGCCTCTGGTGTGGCGGCCTGTCGCACCCATTTGGTGGCAGCGGGCACGCGCCCGCACGGGTTGGGATCAGCCGAAAAGGGGACAGTGCATGCAAGCCTACATTCTTCTCGACCGCTCTGGATCGATGCAGTCGCTTTGGGTGGAAGCGCTTTCCTCCGTCAATTCGTTCGCAAAGGAACTCGCCAACAAGAAAGACGGCCCGGCCGTCGACAGCCACATCACGCTCGCCGTCTTCGACAGCCAGCAAGGCCTGCAGTTCGACGTGCTGCGGCGCAAACAGCCTGCCCTTCACTGGGAGACGGTGACCGACAAGGAAGCCTCTCCGCGCGGCATGACGCCGTTGCTCGACGCCATGGTGCGGATCATTTCGCTCGCGGAGTCGGACAATCCCGACAAGGCCGTGATCGTCGTGATGACCGATGGCGAGGAAAACGCCTCGCAGGAAGTGAAGCGCGAGGGCGTCAAGGTCGCGCTTGATCGTGCGAAGGCGAAGGGCTGGGAAGTCGTTTTCCTCGGCGCGAACTTCGACAACATCTCGGACGCGTCGTCCGTCGGCGTACAGGGCGGTCAACAGATGGCCATGTCTGCCGGCACGATGGACAAGTCGCTGGCGAGCCTGGCGCGGAAATCCCGCTTCTATGCCGCCGAGTCCGCTCCGATCGAGTTCAACGAGGAAGACCGCAAGGTCGCCAAGGAAGCCAACATCAAGAACAAGTCGTGATGTAGCTTGTATCCGAAATGCAAATGGCGAGCGGGCAACCGCTCGCCATTTGTGTTTGTGGTGTGCTGCGCCTAGTGCCGGAAGTGCCGCATGCCGGTGAAGACCATCGCAAGGTCAGCATCGTCGGCAGCCTTGATGACTTCATCATCGCGCACCGAACCGCCCGGCTGGATCACTGCCGTGGCGCCAGCCTGGGCTGCCTGCAGGAGACCATCGGCAAACGGGAAGAATGCATCCGACGCACAGACTGAGCCAATCGTCTGCGGATCGGCCTGACCGGCCGCATGGGCCGCGTCTTCCGCTTTGCGGCGGGCGATGCGAGCTGAATCGATGCGGCTCATCTGCCCTGCCCCGATGCCGACCGTGGCGCCGTTCTTGGCGTAGATGATGGCGTTCGACTTGGTGTGCTTGCAGACCTTGAAGGCGAACAGCATGTCCGCAATTTCCTGCGGGCTCGGCTGGCGCTTGGTCACCACTTTCAGATCAGCCTGCGTGATGCAGCCAATGTCGCGATCCTGAACCAGCAGGCCGCCGGCAACCGTGCGCACCATCACGCCAGCCTGCGCTGGGTTGGGCACGCCCTCGGTAAGCAGGAGGCGGAGGTTCTTCTTCTTCGCAAAGACCGCCAGCGCCGCCTCGTCCGCGCCGGGCGCGATGACGACTTCTGTGAAGATCTCCGTGATCGCCTCGGCCGTGGGCCCATCGAGCGGCACGTTGACCGCGATGATACCGCCGAAGGCCGAAGTCGAATCGCATGCGAGCGCCCGGCGATAAGCTTCCGTTACAGTCGCGCCCGTGGCGACGCCGCACGGATTAGCGTGTTTGATAATGGCGACGGCGGGCGAGATCTTCGCATCGAACTCGGCGACGAGTTCGTAGGCTGCGTCCGTGTCGTTGATGTTGTTGTAGCTGAGTTCCTTGCCCTGCACCTGGCGCGCTGTCAGCACGCCCGCGCGTTTGTCGGGGCCGGCATAGACTACCGCCTTCTGGTGCGGGTTCTCGCCATAGCGCAGCGTCTGTTGAAGTTTGCCGCCAAACGCGCGCCAGTCGCCAGCGTCTTCGTTCAGTTGCTTCCAGTACCATTCGGAGATCGCGGCATCGTAGGCGGCGGTGCGGGCATACGTCTTCGCTGCAAGACGCCGACGCAGGTTCAGCGTTACGCCGCCCTGTTCGATTTCCGCCAGCGCCGCATCGACATCCGCGCCATCAGTGCAAACCGCGACGAAGTCTGCGTTCTTGGAGGCGGCACGCAGCATGGCCGGGCCGCCGATGTCGATGTTCTCGATGCAGTCGTCGAAGCCGGCGCCGGCCTGAACGGTTGCTTCGAACGGATAGAGGTTGATCCAGACGAGATCGATCGGCTCGATGCCGTGGTCGGTTGCGTCCTTTGTGTGCGTGGCGAGGTCGCGCCGATAAAGCAGTCCGCCATGCACCTTCGGATGCAGCGTCTTCACGCGGCCATCCATCATCTCTGGAAAGCCGGTGAGATCCGACACGTCGCGAACCTTGAGGCCGGCTTCCTTCAGCGCCTTCGATGTGCCGCCAGTCGAGACCAGATCAACGCCTGCCGCCGCCAGCTTCCGCGCGCGTTCGACCAGCCCGGTCTTGTCCGAGACGGAGATCAGCGCGCGCTTCACGGCGACGCGATCCGGCACATTCTTCGGGGCGGCTTTGGGGGGCGACATGAGGCGGCTCCAGCGCTGGCTGGGGCCCGATAGCATCATCGCGCGAGTCTTAAAACCTTCATCCTTGCCGCATCAGGCAATGACCTAGCGGCTCATCTCGAAGACCTGCCAGTCGAGCTGTGCGCCGAACGATTCCCACGCATTCTCAAGACCGGTCGCCTCGATAATGCTCCACAGACGGCGCAGCTTTGGCGGCTCTCCAGCAACCAGGAAAATCGCCGCGCTCCGGTCAATCGACAGATCGCTGGCTTCGAGCTCAACACCGCTGGCGGCTATCGCCTCAAGCGTACGTTTTATGAGGGCGTCCTGGCGATCGCTGTCGCAGTGTGATTCGCCGGTGAAGGTGAGCAAACGCATTTCCATAAGAAAGAGATGGCATGCGCCGGCGAACTATCAATACCCTGCGGCCAACCCGCGTCAGTGCACGTTCATGGCGGGTTCACCCCACGGGTCTTCCGTGAAGATCTCCGGCGCCAGCGCCTTCATCATGGAAAGCGACGCCTGCGGATCGCGGCGCGCGGCGTAGGAGACGATGGCGTCCAGCCTTGCCTGCACTTCGGCGATGGGCGGCGATCCGCTGCTTGCGACTTCCAGCACGCCATCGACCACCGTATCGCGCACCTGCTCGCGATCGTAGAATACCGTCTCGGTGAGCTTCTCGCCCGGGCGCGGCCCGGTGACACGCACGAGGATGTCCTGTCCGGGCGTGAGCCCCTTAAGACGGATCATCTTCTCGGCGAGTTCCGCGATGCGCACCGGTTCGCCCATGTCGAGCACGTAGAGCGCAGCATCGGTCGAGTCCGAACGCGCGGACATCGCGGCGGCCTGGAGGACCAGCGCCGAGGCCTCTTCCACGCTCATGAAGTAGCGCGTCATGTCGGGGTGGGTCACCGTGACGGGGCCGCCCTCGGCGATCTGGCGCTCGAACAGCGGCGCAACGGAGCCCTTCGAGCCCAGCACGTTGCCAAAGCGGACGAGCGAGAAGCGCGTCTGCGGCGCGGTCGGCGCGAAGGCCTGGATGAAGAGTTCGGCCGCGCGCTTGGTCGCGCCCATCACGTTGGTGGGGTTCACGGCCTTGTCGGTGGAGATGAAGGTGAAGGCCTTCACGTCGAGGGCGGCTGCAATCGTCGCGCAGCGCCGCGCGCCCAGCACATTCGTGAGGATCGCCTCGTTGGGATTGAGCTCCATCAGCGGCACATGCTTCAGCGCGGCTGCGTGGATCACCACGTCCGGGGCAGCCTCGCGCATCGCCTGCTCAAGCCGCACTTCGTCGCGAACGTCGCCGATCACCATGCGGCGCACCACGTTGGGATAGGCGCGGGAGAGTTCCTGGTCGATCTCGAAGACGTTGAATTCGGATGAGTCGAAAATGGTCAGTTCGGACGGGCCAAGCGCGGCGCACTGGCGCGCAAGCTCGCCGCCGATCGTGCCGCCGCCGCCCGTGATGAACACGCGCGCGCCAGAGACCAGTTCGGCCACAGGCGCCATGTCCAGCCGGCGTTCGGGTCGCGCCAGCAGGTCAGCCGGGCGGATCGGCTCCAGCATCGCCTTCGTGCCGATGCGCAGCAGCGTCGCCTTGCGGGCCGATGCGACGGCCAGCGCCGCCTCCATCGTGCGGCGATCTTCCGGCGGCGCAGCGATTGCGATCCACGGCAGCTCCCCGAAGCGGGCCGTGTAGTGATCCAGAAGGGTTGCCAGATTGTCGATGCCGCCCATGACCTGGACGCCTTCGATGTCGCGCCCGAAATGCTGGCCCGATGTTTCAACGATGCCGATGGCGCGGATCGGCGGCCCGGACGGCGCCTTGCGCGCGGCGTGAAGCGCCGCGGCCACGTGGCCTGCGGGGCCAACAACCAGCGCGCGCGGCGCATAGGGAGGCTCGCGGCGAAGGATGGCGATCAGGTCGCCCGTCGCACGTCCGCGCGCCCACAGGCGCACGATCATCAGCATGCCAAGCCAGATCGGGATCTGGAGATAGATGCTGGAAAGCGGGAATTCCTGCAGAGTCGTCGCCAGGATCAGGATCGGCAGCGACATCAGGTGAGTCAGCACGATCGCCTGGAAGATGCGCACCACGTCGCGAAGCGATGTGTGGCGCCAGACCTGACGGTGAACACCGCGCAGCCACATCGAGAATGCAGCAGCGACGCCGAAAGCGACGGCGACGAAGAAATCAAGCCATGACGGAGAACCACGCCCCGCGAAGGTGTAGACGATCTGCGGCGCCAGATACATCGCCACGACGCCGGTCACGACGTCGTAACCGAAACACATGGCCTTCGCTTCGATAGCCGCCCTGCGAGCGGAAATCTCTACGCTGCTCACACACTCTCCCCCTGGACTCCAGGCTCGATTCTGGAGAGCGCCCACCGGACCCGGTTGGGCGCCTGAGAACCATCTGCCCCAGGATCGGCGATTCCCCTGATCACCAGCTGCTGTGACTTACGCACAGTCTCGCTTCCCCAGTAACGCGAATCCTCGACGGAAAGCAAAGCCTCACTTCGGAAACGCCAGACGCGTTGTCGGCGGCCCAGACCTAGGAATACCGTCCTATCGTCCGGTCCGTTCAGCAATTGCACGTCCGGATGCAGGTGAAATCTGATCTCGTAGGGCACGGGACCCCTGAGCACCCCCTGTGGCGCCTCGGACATAGGACGCGAAAGACTGTCCTCGCCGGTGATCCTCGCGCCGTTCATAGCGACATAGAGGCGGCGGCGGTAGATTACTCCATGGCGCACCCGCCATCCAGCGTGCTGGCCTTCGAGAAGGAATTGCTCGCCCTCCTCCATCCTGCGGACCGCCAGCTGGGCAGGACCTTCCGGAGCACGAACGCCGGTCGCGGGATCAAGCGTGAAGACCGCCGAATCCTCGCCCGTGACGCAAAGGACCGAATGCGCCGCCGTGCGGCGGGCAGCATCCCGCAGCAGTGGCTCGATCTCCGCATTGGCGCCGCAGGAGGTGATGATGCGCTCGGGCCCATCGTCGATCGTGATGGCGAGCGCGCCGGCATGTGCGCGGGCGCCGTGCGGCCGTTCGGGATTCCCTCCGGCGTCTACATAGACGGTGAGCTCTTCGGCCTGGATGCGCTGGTAGGCGGAGAGGCGCGCGAAAGCGAACTTCGAATTGACGGCGCCGTGCGGCCGCAACGCGGCCTTGGCCAGGCCGTCGCCGGCGTCCCCGCCGCCGTTTGCGGGAAGCACGCCGCCGTCCGCCGTGTGGAAGAAGCTCAGCATCGCCGCCATGCGCGGCTGTAGCCGGGTGAGGAAAGCGGGCGCGCTCATGCCGAGGCGCAGCAGCAGGTCCTCGACGGCCTGTATGTCCAGCAGGGCATGAGCGAGCTGTTCAGGGCTGCGGCTCACATGGCCGCCATCAGGAAGGATCTGCGCGGCGCACTCCGCTTCGAGCAAAGCCAGACCCACATCCATCGCCTTGCGGCCATCTTCGGTTGCAGCGCCCGCAAGCGAGAGCGCGACCGCGACGCGGAAACGCGAGACAGGATCAGTCTCGTCCGGCGCGGAGAACTGCAGGTGCCGTATCTGGCGGCCGAGCGTTTCGAGCAGGTGCGCCCGATCCTCGCCCTCCATGCGCGAGAATAGCCACGGCCCCGCCGACAGGAAATTGATGACTCGGTCGGCCGTGATGCTGAGCCGCCAGGCGAAGTCTTCCCACTTGCCGTAGGCCTCGACCCAGGCCGCCACCAGCGCACAGGCGCGCGTCTCGCCCTCGACGCCCATGGCGGCAAGATCGCGCAGCCAGTGGAAACGATGGATGCGGTCGGCGAAGTGGAGTGAAGGAAAGTCCGGCCCCCACGGCGAGTGCCCCGGCGGCGTCTCGATACTCGCGTGGCCGAATTTCCACCGGCCCTGAAGGATCGCCTCGCCGCGCGCGCGGTTCACCGGATGGTTGTCAGTCGGCAGCGCGGTTACCCCCGAAGGCCCCGGCCCAGAAATGCGGAGGCGATGCACGGGCGAGACATTGATCGGTGCACCCGACTTGCCGGTCAGCTCGGCCCACTGGGCGCGATCGGCTTCGGCTGCATCGCCAGATGATGGGGGCCCCGACGGCGCCATGGCCACCTGCCCTATCCGCCAGCGCGAAGCGCTGCGATGGCGTCGGCATAGCCCGCACGGCCACGGCCGAACACCGCAGAACCGGCGACCAGCGCATTGGCGCCTGCCGAGATCACCGCGCCTGCATTCGCCGGCACGACGCCGCCATCCACCTCAAGGATCGTGGCAAGCCCGGCACGGTCGATCTTCTTGCGGATCGCCTCGATCTTTCGCAGCTGGCTCTCGATGAACTTCTGGCCGCCGAAGCCCGGGTTGACGCTCATCACCAGGACGAGGTCGAGCTCTTCGAGAACCGGATCGAGCACATCGGCGGGTGTCGAAGGATTGAGCGCCGCGCCGGTCTTCTTCCCCAGCTTGCGGATCACCTGCAGCGTGCGGTGGAAGTGCGGGCCCGCTTCGGGGTGGGCCGTGATGATATCGGCGCCGGCAGCCGCGAAGGCTTCGAGATAGGGATCGACTGGCGAGATCATCAGGTGGACGTCGAAGGGCTTCTTCGTGTGCGGGCGCAGCTTCTCGATGACGGCGGGACCGATGGAGATGTTAGGAACGAAATGACCGTCCATCACGTCGACATGGATCATGTCCGCGCCGGCCGCATCGACAGCCCGGATTTCCTCACCCAGCGCCGCAAAATCGGCAGCCAGAATTGATGGCGATATCAGCACATTCGACATGAGGCCCGGCCTAGCAGTGCGCTAGGGGCGGTGCAACCTTGGCGGGATGAACGCAGGCCAGTTCCGGCAGCTGGCGGCCGGGGAAGGCTCAGGTGTAGCCGATCGAGGCGTTCTGGGGGATGACGCGTGCGCGCTGGCCATACTCGATCACGACGGGGGTGCCCGCCTGAATCTCGTAGGCGTTCGGTTGCGAGACCGAGACCAATTCCCCGGTGCGCAGCTTGATGGTGTAGGCAAAGCCGGTTTCGGCCGCTGCGGCGTCGACCGGGCGAACGGCGACGACATGGCCTTCTTCAACGCGCGTGACCGCACCAATGGCGGCGCTGTCATAGCTGTTGACGCCAAGGCCGCTGGCGCATCCGGCAAGCACAGTCGCAAGCACGACGAAGGCCGCCGCGAAAGCCTTCTGGGGCTTCGCCAGCAGTGGCGCTTTCAGCGTCTCGACGAACTGAGGCTCCGACCGGGCCATCCTGTAGTCTCCGAATGCGGCGTGTCCTGCCGCCCTTGTGGTACCGTTGTACGCTATCCGTCTGAACCGCCGCTGAACTCCTGCTGGTGAATCCCGAGCAATTGCGTGGCGGGATTGTGTCAGGAGCTGAAAACGGTGTGCTTTTCGCGTATCCTAGGAATGGGAACCGCGTCAGATGCGTTCAAGCCGCGCGACAAAAAACACATCACACTGTGTCTGTGGCGCACCTGCCGCAGAGGCGGCGGGAGCAGTGAGCAGGTCACCCTCGGGCGTTAACGAATGATCAAACCCCGGCGCCTCGCCCGCGCCGAACGGACGCCGCTTCCAGGCGCCGCTGGCGATCGCCGCTTCGACGACCTCGCGGCCCTCCTCCGGGGATGGGGTGCATACGGAGTAAACCAGCGTGCCGCCCGGTTTCAGCATCTCGGAGGCAGCGTCGACCATCGCCCGCTGGACCATCGGGTAGCGTGCGAAGTCCTTTGGATCGCGGCGCCAGACGCCCTCCGGATGACGGCGGATGACGCCAAGCGCCGAGCAGGGCGCATCCAGCAACACCGCATCGAGCCGCTCCTGCGGCCGCCACGTGCGGGCGTCGGCCTGCACCAGCTCCACCGAAACCCCGGTGCGCGCAACATTCTCACGCAGCCGCTCTATCCGCTGGGCGGACATCTCGATTGCCGAAAGACGCGCGCCGCGCGCCGCCAGCTGCATCGCCTTGCCTCCCGGTGCTGCGCAAAGATCAGCAACGGCCAAGCCGCGAACATCGCCCAACAGCGCCACCGGAAGGCTCGCGGCTACATCCTGCACCCACCATGCGCCTTCATCGTATCCGGGAAGGTCAACCAGCCCCGCCCCGTCGCCCAAGCGTATCGTGCCATTGGGCAGCAACTCGCCGCCCAGCTTCTCGGCCCAACCAGCCGCATCGTCCGCATCGCGCAGCGTCAGATCGATCGCGGGTTCTTCCAGCTGCAGGCGCGCCATTTCGTGCGCCCGGTCTGCGCCAAGGGCTGACTTCAGCTTCGCCGCCAGCCAGTCGGGCCAGACAGCTTCGGCGGGTGAAGCATCGAACGCGTCCGACTCACGCGCGACGCGGCGCAGCACGGCGTTGATCAGGCCGCCGCCACGGCGCGCAATGTCCCAGTGCGCCGCCGCCTCGACCGTGGCGGAGACGGCCGCATGCCCGGCGACCTTCATCAGCCAGAGCTGGGCGGCGCCAACGCGCAACAGCGCCAGGACCGGCGGCTCGATGTCGGCCAGCGGCCGCTGCACCATGCCGCCAAGCGCCCAGTCGATACGGCCGACGGCTCGCAGGGCGGCGCTCGCAATTGCTCGCGCGAAGCCACGGTCAGGCCCCTCCAGCGAACGGAAAGCAGGGCTTGAGCCCATCGCGGTCTCGAGGTCTTCACCCCGGGCCATCGCGGCCCAGACAAGCTGCGCGGCCGCAAGCCGGCTTTGCCAGCCCGCGGCTTCAGGTCTTGCCCGGTAGTTGGATGCGCGCGCCATCGGACCGGTCCCTTAGAGGACCAGTCCGGTATCGGGAAGCACTATTGACCGAACAGCTTCTGCAGCGCGCCCAGAAAGCCCTCGAACCGGAGCCCGGCGTCGGTGACAGCAAGGGCATAGGCCGTGCCCGTGTCGTGGGCGCGGGGCTGGTGGCGGACTGAGCCGTCGAAGGCCGAAAAATCGCCCGGCCCATAGGTGGCGTGTCCATCCGAGAACTCGCCATGCACGCACAGGGTCAGCTCCTGCCCCTTGTGGGTGTGCCATGGCACCGCCGTGCCAGCCTCAAGTCGGATAATCTCGGCCTTGGCGCCGCCCGCAAATCCGAGATCGAGGCGCTTGATCCCCGGTCCGGAATAGCTCCAGCCGCGCTTGGCCTCCGCCGTCTGGATTGCATCGCGCAGGACGGCCGGCAGGCCGGCAAGCTCGGGATAGGTCATCGCCTTCGCGGCAGGCTTCTGGGCGGGGCCGCGATCAATGGCGGCAAGCGCCATCGCCAGCGCGTCGGGGTTGATCGAGGCAGGCGTCTCAGCTTCGAGCGCGGCGCCAGCGAGCGCCTCGCCTTCCCGCTCGGAAATCCCCCTCATTTCCGTAAGGACATCTAGGAACAGCCCAAGACCAGGCTCCGCCCGTCCCGACGCCAGAGCGGCACGGGTGGCATCGTCCATAAAGGGGGCAGTCGCTACCTTGATCATCTCCGACCCGGCTCTAGTTACATTTGGTCCAAGCTGAATTACGCACGCTCCGGCGAACCGGATCAGTCCCCCTTCATTCATCCCCCAGCCGGGCTTTCATCTTCGCAAAAGCGAGGCGAATGCGCGACTTGACCGTGCCCAGCGGCAGGTCGAGCTTGCCGGCGATCTCGGAATGGGAAAGGCCCTCGTAGAAGGCAAGCCTGAGCAGGTTCACCTGTTCCTCCGGCAAGTCCTTCATCGCCGCCCGCACGCGAACCTCCGTTTCCATGCTCTCGATGCGGGCATCGGGCGCCTCGACGCCGGCAGGCAGGAGCATCGTCTCTTCGGGGTCGAGATCGGGCCGCTTGGCCCGGCGGAAGACGTCGATCCGGCGGTTGCGCGCAACGCGGAATATCCAGGTGGAGACGGAGGCCTGGTTGCGGTCGAACAGGGCGGCCTTGCGCCAGACAGTCACCATGACGTCCTGCGCGATCTCCTCGGCCTGCGCGCTGTCGGCGCCCAGCCGCATAAGGTAGGATTTCACGCGCGGGGCATAATAGGCGAACAGTTCGGAATAAGCGGCGCGATCCTGGCGCTCCGCCACCATGGCAAGCAGATCGGCGAAGCGCCGTCTTTCCGCCTCTCCCAGCATTTCGCCGGGCGGCCGTGGCGTGTTGCCTGAAGCCATTCGGTCTTGTCGTATCATTCTGCTGCGCGCCCGCGCAGGCCTGCGCGGCGAGAACTTTTATGCACGGCGCGGGCTTTCGGTGAAGCCTTCACCCCTGCTCTTCTATGCCGCCGAAGGTCGCGCCATCACCTTCCTCATCCACAATGACCACGAGCGGGTTGTGGGGATCGGCGTGTTCCGCGCCCTGCTGGTCGGGTCCAAAGAGGTCGAGCTGGTTGGGGTCGGGCGAGCGTTTGCGCTTCTTCTGGGCCATGCCGCGCTTCTTGAAGTAGAGGTCGTCGGTGTGGTCCTCGGCAGGTTCCGCCGGTTCCGGCTTTACCTTTGCCTTGCGCGCCTTCGTCTTCACCGCAGTTTCGGGCTTCCAATAGCTGACGGCGATCACCAGCCTGCCCTTGGCGTCCTCGTAAAGCTGGACGAAACCGCGCGACACGCCCGCATCAGCCTTGCCCTGGATTTCCTCGCGCTCGGCGGGTTGAGGCCTAAGCCAGTCCGACACCAGCGTAACCGGCGCCTGCGCCACCTCGCGCGCCTCCGCGATCGTGCGGGCGCCGCGTTCCGAGTCGAGCGCTTCGCGGGCATTGGCGGCAATGGGGTAGTGAAGCGGCATGAGACCTGAGCGTATCAGTCGATGGCGGGTTCAGGGGAAGACGCAGCAGGATTGCCCACACGCATGAGCCGTGCCGCGGCCAGCCGCGCGAACGACAGGGTTACCGCCTTGCGCCGCGCGGCGTTGAGCGGAGCCGGCGAGCACTCGCGCAGGACCGCGCCGCCAAAGCCGTCGCAGACCAGAAGGCCCGCCTCGCCCGGAATGTGATCCTGCGGGAAATCGCAGTCGACGGCGAAATAGAACCGGTCGCAGTAGGGCGCATACTCGGGCCACTTCTGGTCAGTGCGGAAATCCTGGAGGCAGGACTTCACCTCGACGATCACGATCTCGCCCTTTGCGCCCACGGCCATCACATCGGCGCGGCGTCCGTTGGCGAGCGTCACCTCCGTGAGGGAGGCCAGTCCCACCTCCGCAAACATCCGCTGCACGCCACGCACGATCTCGGCGGCCCGTCCGTTCGGTACGGGATCGCCAAAACTGTTCGCGATTAGAGCGACGGTCGACATCTGCGCGCGGGTTCCTGTTAGGTTCTCCTTATCGCGCAGGACGTCGGCGTAGGCAAATCAGTTCGTGAAAGCCTTCTTGAACATGCCGTCCGGCAGGCTCGCGCCACGGCTGGGGTGGATCAGGAAGTAATCCTTCCAGCGGCGCTTGGGATCGATCTGGGTCGATTCGAACATGTGCGAGTTGTCGTCGTTGAGCTGCCACATGCGATAGCCGAGGCTCAGGAAGTAGTCGCGCACCTCTTCGCCCGACGATCCAAAATTGCGCTGCAGCGAGAACGGGTGGATCTCGATCAGGAGGCTCGGCAGGTCGCGCTCGATCGTCTTCTTGCCGCCCTCGATGAAGCGAATCTCTGCGCCCTCGACATCGCAACGAATGAAATCGACGCGCGGGAGCTTCTCTTTCGCCATCAGGCCATCGAGCGACACGACTTCCGTCGGCTGGTCGATGAACTCGGTCCGGTTGCCCGTGGCCAGAACCTCGTCCGAGGCCGAGCGGCCGCGATCCGTCACCACACCGTAGGCGCGGCCGATATGACCCGACGTCTTCTTCGGCACTGACAGGAGCATCGTGCCTTCCTTCGCGCCGATGGCGGCGTTGTGCGGGAAGACGTTCTTCAGTTTGTGCCAGCGCAGCAGGCGCGTCATGATCTTGTAGGAATAGTTCGACGGCTCGTAGACATGGACGACGCCCTCGGGCCCGATGTGCTGCGACATCAGGTAGGAGTGGCGGCCGTCAGATCCGCCGAAGTGCAGGCAGACATCGCCCTTCTTCACCACTTCCTTCATGTAGGGAGCTTCGGGCTCCCATTTCCGGTCCTGCTTGTTGCGCTGGTAGATGCGCATGGTGGTGGTCAGGTTGCGCAGGCCTTCGAACGACATGGACACGGGGGCGAAACTCCAGATGCGAATGGGGGCTAGAAAGCGCTTCGCGCGCGAAAAGGGAAGCCCCAAGCCTGCATTCGCGCGGGCTCTGGCTGTTCCGTCGCGGCCAAAGGCGCATTAAATGAATGACATGAGCACCTCAGAGACGACCCGCGCGCCCTGGGGCCTTGCCCCTTCCCTCGACGACATCGCCCGCATGGCGGCCGAGGCTCTCGAGACCCTTGAGGAGCCATTCCGCACGCACGCCCGGGCCGTGGCCATCAAGGTCGAGGATTTTGCCGACGACGAGACGCTGAAATCCCTTGAAATCGAGAGCCCGTATGAACTCTCGGGCCTGTATTCGGGCGTGGCGATGACGCTGGAGACACCTTCCTTCCCCAGCCATATGCCACCGATGGTCTGGCTCTATCGCCTCGCCATCCTCGATGAATGGGCGGCTGCCGGCGACCTCACGCTTGAGGAACTTGTCGCCCACGTCGTCATCCACGAACTCGGCCACCATTTCGGATGGTCGGACGAGGAGATCGACGCGATCAACGAGGGCGAGGACTGAACCTCACGCCATCCCCGCCCGCTCGAGTTGCTCGACCAAGTCAGGCGGAACCGGCGAGACATAGGCCGACACGCCGAGGCGCTGGCGCACCGTATCTGTCGGCTCGTTCCACACATCGGCCCAGTCGACGCCCAGCAGCTGCGGCGTACCACGACCATGGCGCCACGCGCCCATCGTGATCTCCATCAGCAGCGCGAGACCTTCGGGCCGCCTGATCGCAGCTTTGGCAATGATGAAGGCGAGGAACTGCGCCGAATAGTTGTGCCCGAACTGCGAAAGCTGGAACGCCGATATGCCGACCTCGTGCAGCGCTGTCGTGTGATAGCCGCCGATGATGTGCCAGAGGTCATGGCACTGCAGGATGCGGACATTGAGATAGTCGAGCGGCGGCGGAAGTTTCGACAGACCGAGCGCATCGCGATCAAGCACTTCGAGATCGAAATTGTTGTCGATGATCTGGCGATGGAATTCGTTGCCCAGTGATCCTTCCGGACACGCTGCCAGCTGATCCATGGTGAAACGCTCAGGCCAGCCCTGCGCCACGGCCGCCGGAACGCCGGGATAGGCAAGGCTCGCCTTGCCCGCGCGCGCCTTGAAACCTTCGTCGACATGATCGCCCAGCGCCGCGGTGCGTAGCGTGAATGTGCCCGCGTCGGTCTTCACCATGTCATCAATGAAATCCCAGAACGGCCGCCACAGCGCAGGCGAGGCCGTGCCCGTGCCGCGTGTGAGATCAACCTGCGGCGCATCATCGCCAAACCAGCCAGCGGCGGCGGCGTCATAGACGTCGATGATCAGTGCGGGTTCGACAAATCCCGCCCGCGTCAACAGCGCTGCGAGATCGGCGGCGGCCTGCATGTCGCCCTGCTTGGCAGCACGTGCGAGCGCGGCAGGATCGCCCCTTCCCGACTGCACGATGGACTCGAAGCGTTGCGTGACGGCGATCTCGGGCATGGCGTTCTCCAGGGCCGGATGGCGAACGGTAAGCGCGCTCACGGCGCCGCTCAAGTTCACGCTAGGGCAGAGCCGAGGCTAGCTTCCGAGTTTCGCAACCAGGTCTTCCACCCACTGCGACACGACCTCGGATGCCGGCCCATAGCGCCCTTCCCTGAAGCCGCGCGCATTCGCGGAGGGTTCGAGATTGAGCTCGACAGTATGGGCGCCCGCCATGTCCGCCTCCATCACGAAACCGGCGGCAGGATAGACCTCGCCCGATGTTCCGATCGAGACGAACAAGTCGCACGCCGATAGCCGCTCATAGATCGCGTCCATCCCGTAGGGCATCTCCCCGAACCACACGACGTCCGGCCGCAACGCGCCGACACGCCCGCAGCGCCAGCATTCGGTCGCGGCATCGAGATCGCCCTCCCACGCGCCGGCCACGCCGCACGCGTCGCATTTCACCCGCGCAAGCTCGCCATGCATGTGGAGGAGGTTTGTCGAGCCAGCCTTCTCATGGAGATTGTCGACGTTCTGAGTCACGAGCAGCAGCTCGCCCCCCGCCGCGGCGACAGCTTTCTCCAGGCGCGCGAGCGCAAGGTGGGCGGGATTGGGCGCCGCATCGCCAAGAGCGCGCCGGCGCGCATTGTAGAAATCATGCACCAGCACAGGATTGCGGGCGAAGCCCTCGGGCGTGGCGACGTCCTCGATGTCGTACTTGGTCCAGATACCGTCGTTGTCCCGAAACGTTCCCATACCGCTTTCGGCGGAAACGCCGGCGCCAGTCAGGATCACGATGCGCCTGTAATTCATGGATGCTTGCGGGACATGGGGTTGCGCAACCGGCAGGCTGCGCGCGCATCATATCATGATCGGAAGCTTTGTTGTTGCCGGTGCAACGAGCTGGCTGTGGTCGGCAAAAAACCCTGAGAGCTCAATCGGCCTGGGCTGTCTCGTGGGGTATTTCAGGAAGGTCGACGAGCAGTTGGCGCTCACCCTGCGCCATCATTGCGGCGCTGCCGACGAAGGCCAGTCCTACAAGGAGGATCGCCAGGAACCTCGACATGAACTTTCCGCCTGTGTCGCTGGTCATGACCATCGTCCTGCATCACCTGTGCCGGGATCCGCACCCGGGCGTTCGGCTGATGAACGAATGAAGACGGAGCTGGTTTCACGGTTATCGGGCGTCTGCTGGGCAGTTTCGGGGCATGCTGTGGCGGGGGGCCACAATTGTCTCACATGCGGACGCCGGGCGCCTTTTTGCATTCCGCATCGCGCAGCGGGCATGGTAAACAACCGCCAGCAGTAACAATAAGAGTGGGTGAGGCGGGGTGATGGCGGTCAATCGGATTGTACTGTGCATTGCAGCAGCGGGCGCACTTGTCGGCCTCGGCGGGTGCGACCGGGTCGAGGCCCTGGGGCAGCTGGCAAGCGATGCGCTCAGCCAGCTGACCGGCGGCGCGCCTGCACCAAGCGGCCCCACCCTTCCATCGGATGAGGACCTTCTCGCGGCAGCCTCGCTCGACGAGCGGGCCCTGTTCGGACCGATGTCTGCCGCAATGGAGCTCTCGCCGCTCAGCCTTGACGAGATGCTGCAGACGCAGAGCTTCTTCGCCATCGGCTCCGTCATCGCCATGCCGAAAGCGCAGATGACCGAGCCGGTGCTTGAGCCCGAATCTTTCTCGCTTGCGACCGACGGCACAGCCAGCGCCGCTGCGGGCGACACCGGCGACAACGCCGTGATGAACTCGGACACTGCGCCTGCACCGGAATCAGCCGAACTGCCGGCCGGCCCGCCGGTAGCGATGGCCGCCCCGGCGCCCTCCGCCGACCCGGAGCCAAGCCGCGCGACGACGAAAGACGGCGCGCCTGCCTTCCGGAAGCCCGGCGCCATCCTGCAGAGCGCCCCAAAGCCCGGCGCAATAGTCCCGCGTGCGCAGATGAAGGCGCCGCCAACCGACGAGTTGCGTCAGCAGGCGCAGGTGCTTGCGCCCAAGGCTCTGCAGGACGCGGTGAGAGACAGCGGCGTGAAGCTCGATCCCGAAGCGTTGCGATCTGCGCGCGTCTCGGCCGATCAGGCGCTTCGCGCGAACACCGGCAACGCGCAGACGATTGGCGACGCCATCGCCCGCAAGGTCACCGATTCCGATGCTCCCATTCCCAAGGCGCTGCAGGTTCGTTCGCGTCTCGATGTCGATGTCGCCGTCCCGCTGCGCGAGCGCGCCGGCAAGCAGCTTGAGGCTCTGGGTCTTTCCGGCATCGTGACGCCGGGCGAAGGCGGTCAGATGCGCATCACGATCGGCGTCAATCCGACCCAGTTCCGCCCCGGCGACCTCAATCTCGGCAAGGTCGAGGCGATGCGCGCGCTGTTTGCACCCGCAAAGGCTACAGCGTCGCAGGAATGCGCGGTGATGCCGGACGCACAGAAGCTTCGAGACGATCCCGTGCTGGCGACCGAATGCGTCGTGAAAGTACTCATGCAGAGTGGCGACTACGAGTACGTGGAGAAGGACTACATCTTCACCAACCAGATGCTGCGCCGCCCCGCCCAGACAGCGCCCGTCGCGGTGTCGGGAACGCGTCCGAACGATCCGCTGTTCAGCCTGCAGTGGAATTTCCGCGCCAATGGCAGCGCCGCAGGCCAATCGGCGGGCGGCGCAGGCTTTAGCGATTTCTGGACCAAGGCGCACACGACAGGTTCGAAGGATGTTGTGGTCGCCGTGGTCGACACCGGCATCCAGATGAACCACCCGGACATCAAGGGCTCGCCCAATCTCGCGCCGGGTTTCGACATGGTCTCGGACCCGCTGATGGGCAATGACGGCGATGGCCGCGACAACGATCCCAACGATCCGGGCGACAAGTGCGATCCGAACGATGCAACGATCTCGGACTCCTACCACGGCACGCACGTAGCCGGCACGATCGGCGTCGCCTCCACAAACAATTCGGCAGGCGTCGCCGGCGGCGCGTGGAACGTCACCATCGTTCCGGTGCGCGCACTCGGCCGTTGCGGCGGCAAGCTGTCGGACATCAACGACGCTATTCGCTGGGCGGCGGGCACCATCCCCGGTCGCGACGCGCAGGGCGGCGAGGTGTGGAATTCGAAACCGGCCGACATCATCAACCTGTCGATCGGCCTGTTCGGGCCGTGCCCCGTCTCGATGCAGTCGGCGATCAACGACGCTGTCGCCGCAGGCGCCATCGTCGTCGCTGCCGCCGGCAATGCCCGGGTCGATACGCAGTACTTCGCCCCGGGCGGCTGCCAGAACGTCATCTCGGTTGCGGCCAACGATGCGCGCGGCGTGCTGACGCCCTATTCGAACTTCGGCGCCAACGTGTCGATCATGGCACCCGGCGGGGACATGTCGCGCGACGATGATGGCGATGGCCGCCCCGACGGCATCCTGTCGACCAAGTTCTCGCGCAACTGCTCGGACCCGGCCAATCCGGGCTCGACCGTGGCGCAGTGCTATTACGCCTTCGAGAACGGGACCTCGATGGCTGCGCCGCACGTTGCGGCCGCCCTGGCGCTGCTGAAGGCCAAATACCCCACGGCGGTGCCCTCGGAGCTCAAGACCCGCCTGCTGGCCGCAACAACCGCGCGAACCAACATGCAGTGTTCCGGCAAGTGTTCCGCCTATCCGGGATCGACGCCAATCGATGGTTCCGCAGACATGTGCTATCGCCCATGTGGGGGACGTATGCTGAGCCTGTCGAACGCACAGCTTCCATAGGCGTTCATACGGGAGGGGGCTGCCGCAATCGCGATATCGCACTGCGCGATGCCGCTTGCTGGCCTGCCCCGGGGAAGAGAGGAAGGGCCGAATGGTTGGCGATGCTCATATTTCCGAAAGCCCGGCGATCGACGCCCTGGCTCCCGCCGGCGTGACGCATGGCGACCTGCGCCAGCGACTGAAATCGGCGGCTCCCGCGGCCGGCGCCATCGGCATCATCAGCGCGATCGTGGTCGGCGCACTTGTCGCCACGTCGCCGCCGGGCGGTGAGGCGCCCCCGGCCGGGGAACCGCCGCCATCGGCCGCCAACGCCACGCCGCCGATCTCGCCCGGAAACGCCTCGGTGCAGTTTGACCAGCCGCCTCCGGGCGCAGGACCGCAGCGCGTGGTCGAACTCGTGGTCAAATTCAAGGACGACGCCAAGATCAAGCCGATCCTCGATAGCTTCTGGACCGACCCGGCCACGGCGAAAACGCGTTTCGAGGCGTGGAAAGCCAACCGTCCGGAATTCGCCCGGTTGAAGCTGGACCGTGTCACCTATTCCAATGAGCTGGTGCTCGTGCTGGACGGCGGCGTGCCCGCAGCCGAACGCGTCGCCGCAATCCGCGACATCGTGAAGGCGCTGGGCGCCGCGTCAGACATTTCCTATGCAGAACAGCAGGCCACGATGGCCCAGCCTGGAGGACAGTGATGAAAGCCCTGCACTTGGTCGCCGCGGCCACCCTTGTCGCGTTGTCGGCCTGCACGGAAGAATCGCCCGTGACGCCAGCAGCGGGCCAGCCCGTTGCAACGCCGCCGGCTGCCAGCGCGATACCCGGCCCGCCCACGGTGGACGCCACGATCAACTGGCAGGCCGCGCGCGATGCCGCCGCCCAGCGCCCAAGCGATGTCGTGATCCCGCAATCGGTCGGCGACGGCCCGCTGCTTGTGCCCATGCTGCTGCCGGGCGGCATCGTTCAGACGCAGAGTGATCGCCCGACGCCGCCGCGCATCACGAAGGCTGGCTATTTCGCGACCTATCACCTGCCGCGCTACGACGTGATCGTGACCGGATCGCAGAAAGCCATCGTGACGGGCGGCGAATCGGCCGCCGACAAGGAGACGCCGAAGTTCGAGACGATCGAAGCCGGTGCACGCCTCGTCTTCTCGCGTTTCGGCGCGAGCTACGAGATCGCCTTCGAATGCCGCCAGGTTGATGGCCCCGAGGGCTGCATCACCGAAGCGGAAGCCAAGGAATTTGCCGACAGCCTGTTTGTCGCCCAGTCGCAATAAGGGGCAGGCAATCGCCGGCGAGTGATCGCTAGCGCAAGGCGAACGCAAGGAATGAGCGGGGAGTGGTGGTGATGAAACGGTGGGACCTGCGACTTGGGGCAGCCAAGCTGGGCGCGGTCGCCCTGGCCGGCGTCGTGATGCTCGGCGCTTGCGACAATGGCAGCGTGCTGCTGTGGCCGTGGGTCGATATCGCCGCCAAGGAACAGCCCGTGCCGGCGGACTCCAGCACGCCACCGCCCCCGCCACCGCCCATCATTCCGGAAGGCAACGGCTCCGGCCCGCCGCCGCCGGATGTCGGCACATTCCCC